>CAESGF010000003.1_pt1 | contig 237494 bp, 225 predicted proteins | sample 7263721 | NCBI WGS metagenome assembly CAESGF01 (sample SAMEA6814162, study PRJEB35770) | uncultured Acidimicrobiaceae bacterium | biome: Freshwater; feature: Freshwater reservoir; material: water | place: Czech Republic | collected 2017-06-27 | depth 30m m
TACGGTCGAGGGTGCGAGCCATGCGTGGATGGGTCACCGCGCCGCGTCCGAAGGGGCCGCCGCGCTGGTAGGCGAGCCGTATGAAGACTTCGATTCCAGTCGGGCGATCTGGTCGTTTCTCAATCAGCATGCGCGCGATTGATCGCACACCAGCGCTGCGCCAAAACTCGCCAAGTGTTGGCGGCAAAACCCGCCAACACCCCGGAGTGGAGACGAGGGGAATCGAACCCCTGACATCTACCTTGCAAAGGTAGCGCTCTGCCAACTGAGCTACGTCCCCGTGGCGGCGGTCAGGATATCGGCTCGGCCACGACCTCGTACCCCCCGGTGGCCAGCAGTCTGTGCAACGCATCCAGACCGGTGTCGAAGGCCACGCGCTCATCACGCACGGCCACATCAGGTGCCAACGTGTCACCCACGAGGTATCGCTGCGGGTCGTCGAACTCGAAGCACGGCGTGTGCGGCAACTCGTCAAGCGGGCACTGCACCGGGGCCGTGTAGCTCCACACATTCTCGTAGCAGAAGCGGCGAACGCCGGCCGCGTAGAGGCGGTCGGTGGTCTCGCCCAATGGCAGGCGGCCACTGCCGAACGGCACACCTTGCACCACGGGCCCATCGGGTCCGTGGAGCAGCACATGATCCTTGGCGTGGACGCGAGTGATGAACGGGGCCATCGCCGCGAGCGCGTCCAGTGGGTCTTCGCCCACCATCTGACTGTTGCCGTAGTCGTACAGCGCGCGCACCCACGGGTGATCCACCGCTCCCAGAATCCGAGCGAGTACCGGCCCGGTGAAGTCCTCGTGGTTTTCCAGCACGACGCTGACACCCAGTTGTTGCGCCAACGGGGCGATCGCGCGCAGGTCGCGGATCGTCCACTCGATCACATCGGCCAGCGGCGCTCGGTACTTCGTGTACGTGCGCAACGTGTCCGCACCGCACTCGGCCGCCACGTGCAGCATCCGGGTCATGTTCTCGGTGCGGGTGTCGGAGGTGTCCAACTCCAGACGCAGGCCGTGGTCGCGGGCGGCAGCACGCACGTTGCGGAAATGGTCAGGCGATGTGCCGCACAGATCGCGAAAGCCCTCGCCGTTGGCCGACACGTTCACGCCGGTGAACCCTCGCCCAGCCATGTCGGCGAGGAACGCGAACACGTCGTACCCGGTGGTGGCACGGTGGCGCAGGTGATAGCGCAACGAGTAGCTGTGCACGTGCAACGAGATCGGTTTCATCGGCGGCCCCACTTGCTCAACAGCTGGATTTCCGCGGCCAGTGCCCGGTGGTACAGCGCCGCGAGTGTCGGCTGCGACTCCGCCAATCGGTGCGCACGCCACAGGCAGTAGGCGGCGATGCGGTAGTGCCAGCACGCACCGTCGCGCAGGTAACGGGCCACGATCGCTCGGCTCGCGTAGGCCTGCAGGAACGCGTCCGTCGCGTCGCGGGTGTGTGGCGGACGACCGTAGAGGATCATCATCGCCGGCGACAGGAAGCAGGTCACATCCTCGGTGGCGTCACCGACGCCGGGGCATTGCCAATCGATCAACACCAGTCCGTGTCGGGAGCGCAGCAGGTTGCCGGGCCCACAGTCGGTGTGCACGAGCGATCGACGGCGCGGTGGCTGCTCGGACGCCGCCACTGGTCGCACGGCCACCAGTGGGACAGCCACCGACGCCGGAACTCCGGCCACCATCTCGTCGCCGTGACGGCGCGCCTCGGCGGCGCATCCGTGCAACGTGCGGACACCCTGCGGAGTTGGGCCGTGGTGCACTTCGTGCAACACGCGGGCCACGTCCGCCACACCTCTGCGCCACATCGTGCCGGGCACGTACTCGTACACCAGTTGCGCCCCATGGCCGGCGCCGGGCGGGGTGTACGACACGAACTGCGGCGCGCTACCAGTGCTCGCCAAGTGCACCAGAACCGCCGCCTCACTGTCGGGCAGGTTGGGGTACATCGGGTTGGGGTCGCCCGGGTCTTCCGCGTAACGCTTCTCCACCACCCAGCGCTGCCCGGCGCGAACCTTCCACACCTCGTTGCGGTAACCACCGGCGAGCAACATCGGCGCGGTCACGTGCTGCGTGCCTCAGTCGTCCTTGAGCGCGACGGCGTTGGGCGTGACGTTCATCTTCGGCACGTACTCGGCGACCTCCACCACACGGCCCTCGCTGAGGTACTTCACGCGTAGTTCGATGCGACACCCAGTGCACGGGCCGTAGAAGCGCTCAGTGACCCCCGCACCGCAGCGCGGGCAGGTGAGGGTCTGGGTCTCGGGTACGTCGATCATGACGGACTCAGATGATGTTCAGCGCGTCGAGCGTTGCTGCCGCTGCTTCGTCGGTGAGTTGCGTGTGGGCACGCCAGTCGGCGCGCTTGGTGGCCCAACCGATGAACTCGTGCGCCGAGGTGACGGCCACCGGATGATGGCTGTCGGTTCCTTGGTGCATTTCCCACGGCCCGTCACCAGGTGCCCGCACCAACCGGTAGGAGATGTGCTGCACGTCGGTGAACACGAAGTTCACGCCCACGCGGCACGGTGCGAGTGCGTCGGCACACATCTGCGGCGCACCGGCCATCATCCACTCGATGGCCACCTCCAGCGCCAGTGGATCGTGCGGTAGGTCGGCAGCGCGGCGGATGGCCGCGCCGATGTCGTGGCGGAGGTGGCAGTAATGGTCGAACACGATCGCGTTCATCAGCAAGTGCAGTGGGTGGCTGCCCAGATCGTTCAGCGGTACCACCATCTCGGCCAATGGCGGTTCCTGCATCGCCGTCAACGTGGCGATGCCCTTGTCGGCCCATTCGCGGTACTCGGCCTTCACCTGCTCGGTGGTCCAGTGGCGACGCGCCTGCACGGGCACCTCAGCATTCGCCTCGGAGACGCCACTGCTGCCGGTCTCGATCGAGGCCGCGTCGGCGATCATGTGGAACGTGCTGGCCATGTGCTGCGCCACGTCCTGCACGCTCCAACCAGCGCACCCGCTGGGCAGGGCCCACTCCTCGGCGGTCAGCGAGTCGAACAACTCCAGCGCATGCGAGTGCTCGGCGGTCAGCGCGTCGATAGCTGCCTTCGTCATTTCGGCTCCGTTCTTCTGGGGTGCAGTTCCTCTCTCACCGTAGCGCTCACCGCATGCCCATCGTTCTGACGTAACGTCGTCTCCCATGACGAACCCCAACATTCGCGTCGGCCTGCAGATCCCCTCGTTCACCTTCCCTGGCGTCGGCGCCGAGGGTCTGTTCGAGGTCGTCGGCACTGCTGCCGTCACCGCCGAGGCCAGTGGCTTCGACAGCGTGTTCGTGATGGACCACTTCTACCAGCTGCCGATGTTGGGCAACCCGGACCAGAACATGTTCGAGGCCTACTCGTTGCTCACCGCCATCGCTGCCCGCACCGAGAAGGTACGCCTGGGCTGCATGGTCGGCGGTATGACCTACCGCAACCCGGCGTTCCTGGCGAAGACGGTCACGTGTCTCGACGTGATCTCCAAGGGACGTGCCATCTGGGGTATCGGCGCCGGCTGGTTCGAGCAGGAACACAACGACTACAACTTCGAGTTCGGCACGTTCACCGACCGTTTCGAGAAGCTCGAAGAGGGTCTGCAGATCGCCAAGAGCATGTTCGTGAACCACACCACCACGTTCGACGGTAAGTGGTTCAAGGTCACCGACGCGTTCAACCAGCCCGCACCCGTGCAGGCCGGCGGCCCCCCGATCCTCATCGGTGGTAGCGGCCCGAAGAAGACGCTGCGGATGGTGGCTCAGTACGGCGACGCGTGCAACGTGTTCGGCGATGCGGGCGTGGTGCGCCACCTGATGGGCGTGCTCGACGAGCACTGCGACCGTCTCGGCCGTACGCGCACCGACATCTGCCGCACACGCTTGGGCAGCATCGTCGTCGGCCGCACGATGGAAGACGCACGGGCCACGCTGAAGAAGCGCTTCGGCGACATCGATGCGATGCCCGCCGAGTTCCAGGATCGCTTGCGCAACATGTTCATCGTCGGCGATGTCGACAGCGTCGGCGAGCAGTTGCAGGCGTTCAAGGATGCCGGCCTCGACGGCATGGTCACCAGCCTGATCGACCCCACCGACCTCGATGCGATCGCCCTCACCGGCGAGACCCTCGGACGCGTCTTTCGCTGACGCTGCTGAAACTCGCCGAGAACCACGGCGCGTTCACCCCTAACATCGCGGCATGAACGCGCCCACCGTCGTGCACGGCACCTGTCACCACGACTGTCCCGACAGTTGTGGCTGGCAGGTCACGGTGGAGGATTCCGTCGCCGTACAGCTGCGCGGTAACCCGGCGCACCCGTTCAGCAAGGGCGAGTTGTGTCCGAAGGTGAACCGCCTGCTCGACCGTGTGTACAGCCCTGAGCGGGTGCTGTACCCGCTGCGCCGCGTCGGGGCCAAGGGCGAGGGCCGCTTCGAACGGATCTCGTGGGACGACGCGCTCGCCGAGATCGCCAGCCGTTGGCACGCCGTCATCGACACCGATGGGGCGGGTGCCGTGTTGCCGTACATCAGCGCCGGCAACCAGGGTCTGTTGTCGATCATGTTCGGCGAGCGTTTCTGGCACCACATGGGTGCCACCCGTGTGCTCGGCGCGCTGTGCGGTGCCGTCGCCGGGGCGGGTGCCACCACCACTAATGGCTCGGGGAAAGGCATCGACCCCAGCGACATGGTGCACAGCAAGCTGATCATCCTGTGGGGCACCAACACCCGGCTCACCAACCGTCACCTATGGCCATTCATCGAGCAGGCCCGCGCCGATGGCGCACAGGTCGTCGTCATCGATCCGCTGCGCACCATCACCGCCGACTCGGCCGACTGGTTCCTGCAACCGCTGCCCGGCACCGACGTCGCGTTGATGCTGGCCATGATGCATGTGCTGATCCGCGACGGTCTCACCGACCGTGAATGGATCGAGGCCCACACCGAGGGCTACGCCGACCTCGAGGCGCACGTCGCTGAGTGGACACCCGAGCGCGCGGCAGCCGTCACCGGTCTGGCCGTTGACGACATCGAGCGATTGGCGACGCTGTACGGCACCATCCGTCCCGCGGTGCTGCGCACGCTCATCGGCGCCGAGCACCACGAGCACGGTGCGATGTTCTTCCGCACACTCGCCTGCCTGCCGGCGCTCGTCGGCGCATGGCGCGATCAGGGTGGTGGCATGTCGCGCAGTGTCGGCACCTGGAGCAACGCAGTGCTCGACCACGCGGCGCTCACGCGGCCCGACCTACTGGCCGGTCGCGACACGCGCACGATGTGGATGCCGCACCTGGGACGCACACTCACCGACAGCGAGCACCCTGTCCGCGCGGTGTTCCTCGCATCCGTCAACCCGATGGTGTCAGTGCCCAACACCGAACTCGTGCGCGAGGGGTTGCTGCGCGACGACCTGTTCACCGTGGTGCATGACCAGTTCCTCACCGACACCGCTCGCTACGCCGACATCGTGCTGCCGGCCACCACGCACATCGAAGCCACCGACGTCGTCACCTCCTGGGGCCACCTGTACCTGGGGTGGAACGAAGCGGCGATCGCCCCGCTCGGCGAGGCAGTCAGCAACAGCGAACTGCACCGTCGGCTTGCACGAGCGATGGGCTACACCGAGCCGGCCCTGTTCGACGACGACCTCACGGTGCTGCGCGACTCGCTCCCCACCGTCGACATCGATCGCCTGCGCATCGATGGCTTCCAACGGGTGCCGTACCCCGAGGACGGGCGACCGTTCGCGGAGGGCGGGTTCGCCACACCGTCGGGCAAGGTGTTGCTGCGTTGCGACGCGCTCGCCGCCGAAGGTCAGCCGGTGCTGCCCACCTATCTCACCCCGGCGGAGGCACCGAACGAGCAGTACCCGTTCGCGCTGCTCACGCCGAAGCACCACACGCGCTTTCTCAACTCCAGTTACTCGCAACTGCCGGGTCATGGCGACCGTGAAGGGGGCCCGTTCGTCGAGGTCGCAGCTGCAGACGCCGATCGCTTGGGCTTGCAGGAGGGCGGCACCGCACGGGTGTGGAACGACCGCGCCTCGCTGGAGTTGCCGGTACGCATCAGCAACCGAGTGCGCGACGGCCTGGTGGCCATCCCGTGGGGTTGGTGGGGCACACAGCACGCCGACGGCAAGGTGGCCAACTCGCTCACCAACGACGCGCTCACCGACTGGGGTGGTGGTGTGGCCTACTGCGACACCGCCGTCGCTGTCGCCGCTGTCTGACCCGAGGGCTGCTCGAGGGCTGCTCGAGAATTTCTTCGGAACGTTCGTGGATTCCCGTTGACTTGGTGAGCGAACGTGTGTACTGTATGTTACATGAGTTCGCTGCTCGAGTCAGCTGAACAGATCCTCCTCACACCGGCCCAGTTCATCACGGCTGTGCGCGAACATGAACAACAGGCAGCAGTGTTGGCCCTCGCCCTACGCCGCTTGGAAACCTCCGGCGAATACGCGGCCGAAGGTGCGGTGTCGATCGGTTCCTGGCTACGCGACCAGTGCCGCATGACCAGCCGACAAGCCGCCGCGATCATCAGCCACGGGCGTTTCCTCGATCGCTACTCGGCCGTCGCCGAAGCCGAGCTCTCCGGTGTGTTGTCGCAAGGTCAAGTCGCTGTGCTGCGCCGACGCTGCCCCTCCACGCTGCGGCCAATCCTCGACGAGCAACAACACGAGATGGTCGCCAACCTGTCCGTGCGCACCATCACCGAGACCGAACTGTTCTGCCACCTGTGGCAACTACGCGCCGAAGCCGAAGTTGCCGAGACCGCACCGCCGGCCGAACCCAACCGGGCGTTGATCATGGACCGTGCCGACGACGGTGCCTTCGTCGGCAGGTTCGTGCTCGACGAAGCCGGCGGCATCCAACTGGAACAAGCATTGACCACCGCCGACACCTGGGAAGGCGCCGACGACACCCGTACCCGTCCCCAACGCATGGCCGACGCATTGCACGACATCGCCGCGTTCTTCAACCTCAACCACGACCGCAACGAAACACCGCGCCGCCGCCCACACCTCGACCTGTCGATGGACCTGTCCACGTTGAACGGCTACATGGAAGCCGTCACCGGCGCCGGCCGACTCCTCCACCACTGCACCACCGAAACCCTGTTGTGCGACTGCATCCTGCACAAGGTCATCCGCGACGGCGAAACCCTGCCCACCAGCTACGGCCGCGCCACCTACACCGTGCCCGCCAACCTGTTTCGCCACATGGCCGCCCGCGACGGCGGCTGCCGCTACCCCGGCTGCGAACGCCCCGTCACCTACACCGAAGGCCACCACATCCACTACTGGGAAAACGGCGGCCCTACCGATCTCGACAATCTGATGTTGTTCTGCAACCGCCACCACCACCTCGTCCACCGCCAGGACATCCAGGTGAAGCTGCTGCCGAACGCCGATGCCCACTTCACCTGGCCCGACGGCAGCGAACGCACCACCCACCCCCGCGGCGCACCGCCCCGACGATCCGGGCCCTAACGGGCCCTCCCCTCTCCTGATGAGTGCAGCGACCTGCACATAGTCACCACCCTTGCACTGCAGGTGAGGGGTAGCCTGGCCCGCATGGCAGGGGAGCTGATTTACGCATTTCGCATCATGCGCCTCCCACTGCTCGACGCGGGCGGCGCGCCCATCGGGCGCCTCGACGACATCGTGCTGATTCCTGGAGCTCGCGGAGGCACACCGCGCGTGCTCGGCTTCGCCGCCACCAGCCAGCGTCGGCGGATTTTCGTCAACGCCGGCCGCATCGCCACGCTTGACGGCGATGGTGCTCGGCTACGCAGCTGGGATATCGACCTCAACCCGTTCAAGCCTCGCCCCGGCGAGATCTTGATCGGCCGCGACCTGATCGACAAGAAGGTCGGCGACGAGACCGTCAGCGACATCGCCCTGCGCCCCGCCACCGATGGCAAGCAGAACTGGTGGGAGCCCGCGAAAGTGCGGCTCACCCAGCGCAGCGCGTTGCGGCGGCGCCCCAGCTACCGCCTCCTCGACGTCGACGACCTGCCCGGCCTGTTCCACACGGTCGACGGCACCGAGATGGCCGCCGAGGCCGCCCGCCTGCGCGATATGCACCCCAGCGACGTGGCTGGCGTGGTGCGAGCCCTGCCGCTCACGCAGCGCAAACTCCTCGCCGAGGCGATGGACGACGAACGCCTGGCCGACCTGCTGGAAGAGTTGCCCGAGGCCGAACAGTTGCGCATCATCGAGGGCCTCGACATCGACCGCATGGTGTCGGTGCTCGAGGAGATGGAGTACGACGACCTCGCCGACCTGTTGGCCGAGATGCCCGGCGAGCAGCGCACCCGAGTGCTCGACGCGATGGATGAGGAGGACGCCGATGTCATGCGGCGCCTGCTCTCCTACGAAGAGGGCACCGCCGGTGCGTTGATGACCCCCGACATCATCATCCTCGGCGCCAACTCCACAGTCGCCGAAGCGCTCGCTCAGATCCGCGACCCCGAGTGGTTGGTCAGCATCGCCGCCCAGGTGTTCGTGGTGCAACCGCCATTCAAGTCGCCAACGGGTCAGTACCTCGGCGTCGTGCACTTCCAACGTCTGCTGCGCGAGCCGCCGGCCATGGAACTCGGTCGCTGCGTGGAGCAAGAGCCCACCATCACGCCCGACATCCTCGAGCGGGAAGTTGCCGAGCGGTTGGCCAGCTACAACCTGTTGTCGCTCGGCGTGTGCGACGAAGCCGGGCGGTTGCTCGGAGCCATCACGGTTGACGACGTGCTCGACCGCACATTGCCCACCGGTTGGCGTCAGCGCAGGCGGGTGAACACCGGGACGGTGTCGCGATGAAGCGGCTCGATCTCTCCACGCCCCGGCGGCGGCGCCGACTCGGCGTCCACTACGACCCCGAGGCCTTCGGCCAGTTCAGCGAGAGCATCGCCCGCTACCTGGGCACCGCCCGCTTTCTGGTGTGGCAAAGTTTCGTCATTGCCGTCTGGGTGGGCTGGAACTACGTCGCTCCGGCCTCGGTCCAGTTCGACCCCAACAAGCGCGGTCTGGTGCTGCTCACCTTGGTGCTCAGCCTTCAGGCCAGTTACGCCGCGCCGCTGATCCTGCTTGCGCAGAACCGTCAGGAGGAGCGCGACCGCAACACCACCGACAACGATCGGCGCACCGCCGAACGCACTCAGGCAGATACCGAGTTCCTCGCTCGCGAGATCGCGAGCGTGCGATTGTCATTGGCCGACGTGCCCACGAGCAGTGAGCTGCAGGATCACCTCGACCGTTTGTCCGAGGCGATCGAGCGGATGACCTCGCGCCTAGATGAGATGGAAGCTGCGCGCCAGAAAGAACAGTGAGTCGCAGCCGCGTCAGCGGTCGACGTGCTGTACGAGTGCGAGCGTCGCGGCGGCGAACTCCTGCGCAGATGTCCATGACGCGAGGTGATCGTCAGCCAGTTCGATCACGAACGCGTCCAGGGCAGCGGCGAGCGCGCGTTGTTTACGTGGCCGCACCAAGCGATCGCGGGTGGTGATCAGGCTGGCCGCAGGCTTTCCCAAGGTGGGAGCGAAGACTCGGGCGTCGTAACGGCCGAGCGACTGACCGGCTTGCACGATGTGGAACGAATCGTTGCGGCGCACTTCCGCCGAGATCCACGGCACATACTGAGTGAGGTCGTCGCCCCGCCCCAGCAGACGGCGGATCCCCCAGCGCATCGCGCGCGGGTACGCGCGGGTGCGCAAGATGAAGCCCATCAGGTGCACAGTCTTCCACTGCCAACGCTCGTACCAGGTGGCCCGCCATTCCAGTGCCGTGGCCTGCACCACCATGCCGTGCACCAGTTCGGGGTGGCGGTAGGCCAAGAGACAGCTGATCGGCCCGCCCATCGAGTAGCCGACGGTGATCACCGACTGGACACCCAACGCACGCACCAGCAGTGCGGCATCGTCCGCTGCGTCGGCGAGTTCGAAGTGGTCGGGGGTGCGCAGGCCGCGACCGTGGCCACGATGGTCGATGGCGACGAACGAGTAGTGCTCGGCCAATGTCTCGTAGGCGGTGAAGAACTGCAGATCCGCGCTCGCGGTCCAACCGTGCAGCAACAGCACGGTGGGCACCGCCGGATCGGGGTGCACATGGTGGCGGTAGAAGACCTCGCCGCGACCCTCCAGCACCATCGTGTGCCCGGGAGGGAGCCACGGCATCTGCAGCGGGGTACCCGCGGCGACGCTCATCGCGTCAAGTTACCAGCTGGTAGGTCGGGCGACGCCGGTGAACTGCTGCACGTGCACACCCAAGCGGGTCGCGTGGTGCAACACGTCGAGCGCATCGAGGGCACGACACCCGAGTGCGAACACGCCAGCGGGCAGACCCACCTGCACCACTTGCAGCGCAGTCGCAGCACACACCGCTGCAGCCAGATCAGCGGTTGGTCCGGCTGCGCCGGCGATGACCGTCACCCGCTCGCCACGCTCGTTCGCGCCGCGAGCCTCCACCCTCACGGACCCGAGGTCGCCCGTCGGGTGCGGTGGAGTGAGCATCGGTAGCCGAGCGGTCAAGCGGTCGCGGCGAGTCGCCGACACCCTGGCCGAGATGCGCCCAGCCTGCGGAAACGAACGGTGCAGCAGCAAGGGATCACCCAGTGCCGCGCGGTAGCAGTCGTGCGCTCCGATGGGCTCCGGGAACCACACCAGATCGCGGCCGCTGCCGCCGGGCACCTCGATCCACTCCCCATCGTGCCAACCGAGGGCCGCGTCGCCGAGCGCATCGTGGTGCTGGCGGGCGCAGGCTGGGCCAGCGGTGCCATGCAAGGCAACGTGCAGCTCGTCGAGTGTGTGCACCTGTTCGGCCAGTGAGGCCGCCAACAAGCCCGAGAGGCCCGGGCTCATCCCGGCACCCACCACGAGTGCGGCATCGTGTCGTTCGGCGGTTCCCTGCATTGCCAGCATCGCTCTCAGGTCGGTGAGGTCGTCGCCGAGCGACACGACTGCGGTGCCGTCACTCAGCAACCGTTCGGCCAGCGCGCGGTGCGGGGTGGGGTGACACAGCACCACCACATCGCACTGGGAGAGATCTGCTGCGTCATCGACCCGCACAAGGCTGCTGCGCACGCCGACCGACGGTGCCGGGTCGTAGACCGCAACGCGGAGACCCTCAGCCACCAAATGTGCTGCCACCCGGCTGCCAGTGACGCCGTGCCCCACCAGGCCGATGATCGGCGCATTCATCGCGGCGGCACGTCGACTTCGCGCCAACCACCCACCTGCGGAGGTACACCGCCCTTGCCACGCATGCGCAGGGTGGCGAAAATTGCGCCCGCCATGCTGAGGGCAACGATTGCGCGGCGCAACATCTTCATGGTTCGGAGCGTACCAAGGCCCGTGAACTCGCCGACCAACCACGGAGCCGCCACCACCACAGCGTGTTCGACCGGACGGGCGTGAAGGTGGTGTTCCTCCAGTCGGTCGGCGCGCCGCTGAAGGCTGAAAAAACACGCACCCCGGGCCAATGACCCGGGGTGCAACGTGTGGGGCTACACAGAATCGAACTGTGGACCTCATCCTTATCAGGGATGCGCTCTAACCGACTGAGCTATAGCCCCACTAGCGGTAGGAAAGGCTAGCGGCCGCTGCCCAAAACCCTCAATCGGGTTGCGGGTGGTCGAACCGACGGTCGGGAATCCGCAGGGCGCGGCGCCAACCCACACCCCGATCATCCGTGGCCACCACCTCTTCCTCCAGCACGCTCACCCTGATACCGCCGACCAGATCAGTGATCAGGTTGAACAGCGTGGCCATCAGTACGGCCACACCGGTGAGCCCGATGACTGCGAACAGACCGGCCACCCACGCATTGTGGAAGATTTCGCCGCCGTGCAGCGTGAACTGCTTCCAACCGAAACTCTCGAAGAACCGTTGCACGTTGTCGACCGTGCCGGTGTTCTGCGCCACCTGCCACAACAACACACCCGACGTGAGGACTACGACGTAGAGGAACAGGTTGAACACCAGGGCCACCTTGCACACCGACCAGGCATCAACATGGCGCACGACCCGGGTGACTCGACGCACCCGCGGATGTGCTCGCGCCACGTTGACGCTTGCCAACGGCCGGGGCGCACGCACCGGGCGTTGGGTCAGATTGGTGGTGGCGTCGGGGAGTTCGCCGAGCGGGATGGCACGGGTGGCCGACGATTCGAACCTGTCTACGGACTGTGCTGCGCCGGGAGGAGGCGGCGGGATCACCCGCGGCCGCACTGGCGGCGGAATGGGCGGGTAGTCGGACTCGGCAGGAACGATCACCGGCACCGACACCCGCTCCACCGGAGCAGGGCGGTCGAGTGCGCCCGAGGATGAACCCAACTCCCTCGCCGGGTCGTCACGGATCGTCAGTGGCTGAGCACCAGTCGCGTCACGCGCATCGGGAGCCACTGGAGCGCGTGTGGCTCGCGGACGCGGTGTGGCCGGCGTCGCAATGGTCTCACCGCGACTGGCCGCTACCAGGGGGTCGATGACTGGCCGGGGAGCTCGCTGCGGTGGGCGACGGGCGGTGCCAGCGGTGGCCGAACGTGATGGAGGCTGTTTGTGTGGCTCGGCCGGCTGACCGGCACGTGACCGCGGCCCCGCGGCAGGCGAACGAGGTGTTGGCCGCTCGTCGGAAGGGGGCACGCCGTCATCCACACCGTGAGTGTAGGCAACCCCTGTTGCTCTATGGGGCGCGCGCTGCACGGGCCACCGCGACCGACCCGTTCAACTCCACCGTCACCTCCACCGTGCCATCGCCGACATCGAGAACCACGAAGCTCCGCAGACTGGCACCGTTCACCCCGGCAATTCGCTCAGCCGCAGCACGGCCTTGTGCGGCTCCGGCCAGAGCAGCCGCGTCAGCCGCAGCCTGGGCACGTTCGTGGCGCACCACACTGGCGCCAAGTTGCGCGAGGCCCACCGCACACAGCACCGCCAACACCACCACCGCCAACAGCAACGCAGTGGCCTGACCCTTCTCGCCAGCGTCGCCAGTATCGCCAACTGGACGCGCACATCGAACCATCACTGCACCCCCTGAGGAAGCACTTTCGAGTTCGGCGGTGGAGACCGCAATGTGGCGCCCTACGGCGCGAGTCAGAACGGGATCTAGTCCTCGTCGTCGCTGGCCAGGATGGGTGCGACCGATGCGACCGTCTGACCCTCATCGAGGCTCATCACGCGCACACCGGTGGCATCGCGCCCCTGCGAGCTGATCTCGCGGACACTCATGCGGATCATCACGCCACCACTGGACACGGCGACGATGTCGTCGTCGAGGCCGACCATGAACGCCGCGACCACGAAACCCTTGCGGCCCGTGAGACGGATTCCGATGACACCCTGACCACCGCGGCCCTGGACGTTGAACTTGTCGAGTTGGGTGCGCTTGCCGTACCCGCCATCGGTAAGCATCAGGATCGCCGCGTCGTCACGGCCTGGGTCGACCGACACGAGTTCGTCGCCCGGCTTCAACTTGATGCCGCGCACACCGGAAGCGGCACGGCCCATCGGCCGCACCTCGCTCTCGTTGAAGCGGATCGTGATGCCCTTGCGGGTGACGATGAAGATGTCGTCAGTGCCGGTGGTTTCGATCACCTTCACCAGTTCGTCGCCGTCGCGCAGGTTGATCGCGATCAGGCCGTCGCGGCGACCGTTGTCGTACTCGTTGAACGCGGTCTTCTTCACCACACCCAAACGGGTGGCGAAGAACAGGTTGCGCTCGCCCGCGAAATCGCGGGTGTCGATGATCGCCTGGATCTGTTCGCCGGCCTGCAACGGCAGCAGGTTGACGATGGGCATGCCCTTCGCCGTGCGCTCACGCTCGGGCAGGTCGAGGGCCCGCAGGCGGTAGACCTTGCCGCGGTTGCTGAAGAACAGCAAGAACGCGTGCGCCGTGGTGAAGATCACGTGACGCACGATGTCGTCGCTCTTCAGCTTGGCGCCACTGACGCCGCGGCCGCCGCGGCCTTGGGTCTTGAACGAGGCGGCCGGCACAGCCTTGATGTACTGCGCCTCGGTCATCACGATGACGAGTTCCTTGTCGTCGACGAGGTCTTCGATGCTCATGTCGCCGGAGTCGAAGGTGATCGGGCACACGCGAGGTGTGGCGAACTCTTCGCGAATCGCGAGCATCTCGGACTTGATCACACCACGGAGCTTCTCGGGCGAGTCGAGGATGCTTTGCAACTCGATGATCCGTGCCTGGACGTCGCCCAGTTCGGTCTCGAGGTCGATACGGCTGAGGCGGGTGAGTTGCGACAGACGCATCTCGAGGATGTCGGTGGCCTGGATCTCGCTGAACTCGTACGGCACCGTCATCAGGCCGGCTTTCGCCGCCGCCGGATCGTCGCTGGAACGGATCAGGGCGATGATCGCGTCGATGACGTTGAGCGCCTTGATGCGACCCTCGAGCACGTGCTCGCGGCGCTTGGCCTTGGCCAGGCGGAACTCGGTACGACGGGTGATGACATCCACTTGGTGGCGGACGTAACCCTCAAGCGCCTGCGCCAAGTTCAGTGTGCGCGGCACGCCGTCGACCAGGGCCACCATGTTCACCGGGAAGCTGGTCTGCAGCGAGGTGAGCTTGAACAGATTGTTCATCACCACGTTCGCGTTGGCGTCGCGCTTCAGTGTGATGATCAGGCTGGTCTTGGCCGCCGCCGAGGCATCGTTGACGTCGGCAATGCCGTCGAGATCGCCGGCGTCGACGAGTTCCTGGATGCGGCTGGCAATCGAGTTACAACTGGTCTGGTACGGCAGTTCGGTGACCCGAATGTGCATCGTGCCGCGCTTACCTTCTTCGATCTCCGCCTTGGCGCGCATCTTGATGCTGCCACGACCAGTGCGGTAGGCATCCATGATGCCGGCGCGGCCCAGGATGGTGCCGCCGGTGGGGAAGTCGGGACCCTTCACGAACTGCATCAGGTCGTCGGGAGTGGCTTCGGGGTGGTCGATCAGGTGGATCGCAGCGTCGATGACCTCGCCGAGGTTGTGCGGCGGAATGCTGGTGGCCATACCGACTGCGATGCCCTGGCTGCCGTTGACCAACAGGTTCGGGAAGCGGGCCGGGAGCACCGACGGTTCTTCCGTGGTGTTGTCGTAGTTGGCCTGCATGTCGACGGTCTCTTCGTCGATATCGGCCAGCATCTGCATCGCCAACGGGTGCAGACGGCACTCCGTGTAGCGCTCGGCGGCAGCACCGAAGTCGGGGCTGCCGTAGTTGCCGTGGAAGTCGATGAGTGGGTGACGCAGGCTGAACGGCTGGGCCATGCGCACCAGTGCGTCGTAGATCGCCGAGTTGCCGTGCGGGTGGTACTTGGCCATCGTGTCGCCGGTGACGCGGGCTGATTTCACATGCGGACGGTTGGGCCGGAAGCCTTGCTGATCCATGTCCCAGATGATGCGGCGGTGCACCGGCTTGAGGCCGTCGCGCACATCGGGCAAGGCGCGCGACATGATGACCGACATCGCGTAGTCGAGGAAGCTGCGCTCCATCTCGTCCTGCAACTGAATCGGCTCGATCAGATCGTGACCGTTCTCGTCGCCGGTGGGTCCGGTGGGCGGGGTGGGCGGGGTGTCGGGTGTGTCGCTCATCTCAGAAGTCCAGGTTTCGTACGTCGCGTGCGTTGGTGGTGATGAACTGCTTGCGCAGATCGACGTCGTCGCCCATCAGCACACTGGTGATCTCGTCGGCGATCGCGGCCTCCTCGACCGTGATCTGCAACAGGGTGCGAGTGGTGACGTCCATGGTGGTGGGCTTCAACTCCTGCCAGTCCATTTCGCCGAGACCCTTCAACCGGTTGAAGTCGTTCTTGTGGTTGGGGTGCGACTCGAGGAAGCGGTTCTTCGCGTGCTCATCCTTCAGGTAGATCTTCTCCTTGCCGACCAGCGTGGAGAACAACGGCGGTTGTGCGATGTACACATACCCCCGCTCGACGAGTGCCCGCATCTGGCGGAAGAAGAACGTGAGCAACAGCGTGCGGATGTGGCTGCCGTCGACATCGGCATCGCACAGGATGATGACCTTGTGGTAGCGAGCCTTCCCGCCATCGAACTCCTCGCCCACGCCGCCGCCGATGGCGGTGATGAGTGCCTGGATCTCGGTGTTCTTCAGCATCTTGTCGAGACGGGCACGCTCGACGTTGAGGATCTTGCCGCGGATAGGGAGCAACGCCTGTGTGCGCGGATCGCGAGCGTTGAGCGCCGAGCCACCGGCCGAGTCGCCCTCGACGATGAACAACTCTGATTCCTCAGGGTTGCCGCTGCTGCAGTCCTTCAACTTGTCGGGCATGCCGGCGCCGGCGAGTGCGGTCTTGCGGCGGATGGCGTTGCGGGCGTTCTTCGCGGCCAGACGGGCTTGCGCGGCGGAGAGTGCCTTTTTCACCAACTTGTTGGCCTCGGTGGGGTTCTCTTCCAGCCACTCGGCAAGGCGTTCGTTGGTGGCCTTCTGCACGAAACTGCGCATCGGCACGTTGCCCAGCTTGGCCTTGGTCTGACCCTCGAACTGCGGTTCGCGCAACTTCACCGAGACGATGGCGGTGATGCCTTCGCGGATGTCTTCGCCGAGCAGGTTGTCTTCTTTTTCCTTCAGCAGGTTCTTCGACCGGGCGTACTTGTTGACCACGCTGGTGAGCGCCGTCTTGAAACCCTCCACGTGCATACCACCCTCGATGGTGGAGATGCCGTTGGCGTAGCCGTGGATGCCCTCGTAGTAGCCGGTGTTCCACTGGATTGCGATGTCGAGTGTCTGGCCACCCTCGGTGTCTTCGTCCTCGAAGTGAGCGACCTTCAAGAACAAGGCTTCCTTCGACGCGTTGAGGTGCTTGACGAAGTCGACGATGCCGCCCTTGTACTGGAACGTGACATCTTGTTCCTTGCCCTCGCGCTCGTCGCGAAAGACGATCTCGAGGCCCTTGTTGAGGAACGCCATCGTCTGCAAACGCTCGAGCACGGTGCGCGACACGAACTCGGTGCCCTCGGCGATGAACACCGTGGGATCCGGCCAGAACGTGACCGTGGTGCCGCTTTGGCGACCGCGCGCCGGGGTGGCGCCGATCTCTTGGATCTTGCCCTGCGGCTTGCCGCCCTGGGCGTACTCCTGCTGGTAGCGCTTGCCCAGCTTGTCGATCTCGATGAGCAGACGCTCGGACAGCGCGTTGACCACGCTGACGCCCACGCCGTGGAGGCCACCGGAGACCTTGTAGCCCTCGCCGCCGAACTTGCCGCCGGCATGCAACACGGTGAGCACGACCTCGGCTGCACTCTTACCCTTGTGCGGACCGGAGGGGTACGGATCGACCGGGATGCCACGGCCGTTGTCGTCGACGCGGCAGCCGCCGCCCTCCAACAACGTGACCCCGATGCGGGTGCAGAAACCCGCCATCGCCTCGTCGACCGAGTTGTCGACGACCTCCCAGATCAGGTGGTGAAGACCCGCCAGACCCGTGGAGCCGATGTACATGCCAGGGCGTTTTCTGACCGGGTCGAGACCCTCCAGCACCTGAATATCTTTGGCACCGTAATCGGCACTCGGTTGTTTGGTGTCAGACGACACGCGCACCTCGATCGTTTCGGGGGAAAACAGGAGTTGACCTGGGATTTTACGGGGCGACACGTGGACTGGACCCGTGCTGGCCCAAGGCCCGGCAGCTGTCGTCGCAAGTACCTGACAGCCTACCCGAGGGGTGTCACAAAGAGGTGGAGGGGCGAGGGACGGAGCAGAGGTGGGCGATGGGCTAGAACTGCCGGAATGAAGGTCGCCGTGTATGCCATCGCATTGAACGAGGAGGCCTTCGTCGCGCGCTTCATGGCCACCGCCAGCGAAGCCGATCTAGTACTCGTCGCCGACACTGGCAGCACCGACGCAACGGTGGCCGCGTTACAGCGCGCGGGGGCCGTCGTGCACCACATCACCGTCTCGCCATGGCGCTTCGACGATGCCCGCAATGCCTCGCTCGCGCTCATCCCGGCCGACGTCGACGTGTGCGTCACGGTCGACCTCGACGAGGTGCTGTCCCCTGGTTGGCGCGCCCTGCTGGAGGCAGAATGGGGCGACGCCACACGCGGTCGCTACCTGTACACCTGGAGCCACCACAGCGACGGCACACCGGCCGTGTCCTTCATGACGGACCGCATCCACGCCCGGCGCGGGTACCGCTGGCGCAACCCGTGCCACGAGACGCTGTACGCCGATCGCATCGATGAGCGGTACTGCGAACTCAGCCTGGAGTTGCATCACTGGCCCGACCCCGACAAGCCGCGCAGCCAGTATCTGCCACTGTTACGCGTCGCTGCCGAGGAACAACCCCACGACAGCCGCGCGGCGCACTACCTTGGCCGCGAGTTGATGTTCTACGGCCACTGGCAAGCAGCGATCGACGAGTTGCGCCGCCATCTCGAGTTGCCCTCCAGCGTGTGGGCACCCGAGCGGGCCGCCTCCATGCGGTTCATCGGCCGCTGTCACCGTCGCCTCGGCCTCGATGACGACGCATTGACCTGGTTCCGTGCCGCCACCGAGACATCGCCCGACACGCGCGAGCCGTGGATCGAGTTGGCGCAGATCTGCCACGACCAACAGCGCTGGCACGAGTGCTACGACGCAGCGCAGCAAGCGCTGGGCATCACCGAACGGCCCACGATCTACATCAACGACCCGGTGGCGTGGAGCGAACGCGGCCACGATCTCGCCAGTGTCGCTGCGTGGCGTCTCGGTCTGGCGGACGAAGCACTGCTCCATGCGCTTGCGGCGCAGGAGATGGCACCAGACGATGCCCGCATCGCCGAGAACATCACCTTCTATCGTTCAGCCACAGCATCTATCGACACGCCGGAACAGCACGACTAGGGTTCTGCTGATTCGGGCACGGGAGCCCAGGAACGGAGCAGGACATGCGTCATCGTCGTCACCTCGTCGCCATGGGCGCGACCGGACTAGTCACACTCATTGCCCCCGCAGTGGGTGCCCACGCTGGTGCACCGCGCCCGGCGGTCACGGGTACCACCACATGCCGCACCTCCTGGGCCGAGGCCGGCCCGCAAGGTCCGCAGGGCGATCTCGGCCCCCAGGGCCCGCAGGGACCCACCGGACCCACCGGACCCACCGGCGCCGCGGGCCCGGTCGCGCCCCTCGGACCAAGTCGAGTTGCCCATCGAGTTCACGGCACCATCGCTGATCTTCCGGCCTGCGCCGATCTGCCGGGTGTCTGCGTGGTCAACCAGGGTGGGCCCACCGGGCCCCAGGGTGACGCCGGCCCCACCGGCCCCGTTGGCCCCACCGGGTCCGCTGGCCCCACCGGCCCCACCGGACCCACCGGCGGCATCGGCGGCCCGTCCCGCAGCGCCCACCGCATCACCGCGGTCAGTTGCGCTGGCATCGCCGAAGAATGCGTCACGGTCAACACCGGCCCCACCGGGCCTTTGGGCGAGATTGGGCCCACCGGGCCCCAGGGCGACGCCGGCCCCACCGGCCCCACCGGCCCCACCGGGCCTGTGGGCATCCTCCTCGGGTCGTCGCGCGCTACGCACCGTCCCGGCCTCCCCAGTCAAGTGACGGTCGAGGTGTCCACGAAGTGCGTCGACGAAGCGTCGCTGGCGTTGCTGCCCGTCTCCGGCAACAACAACCAACCGTTGCTCTACGCCGCTGGTCTGGCCGTGGTGGCCGGCAGCGCCGCAACCTGGACCAGTCGGCTCCGCCGCCGCCGGGCGCGCTGACCGCTCAGCGGCCGACGCGCACTTCCAACTTCTCAACGGTGGCTCCGGCCACCTCCAGCAGTCGCTGCTTCAACGTTCCTTCGAGGAACTTCAACTGCGTCGCCCAGGCCGGGTCGTCGACCTTGACCACCAAGGTCGTGCCGTCGAGCTTCACCGGTTGTACGTGAGCGGCGACCGCCGCGCCGACGACTTCCTCCCAGCGGCCGAACACGCCGCCCATCGCTGCCGACGACGCACCACGGGAGGCGACTTCGGGCCGCAACGAACGGACCACCTCGTGCAGGCTGTCACCCAGCCGGATCGGTTCGTCACGTGCCACGAACACCACTCTCGCAGCGAATCAGGTGGAAACGACCGCACCCTCGGCGATGCGCACGATCGCGTCGGGACGAGCTGCATCCGGGAGGACTCCGGCAGTGGTGAGCACCACCTGACCAGGGGGCAGGTGGTGAAGCAGTGCCGCGGAGCGGCGCGGGTCGAGTTCGCTCAACACATCGTCGAGCACCAGCACCGGTGAACTCCCCGCTTTGTCGGCGACCATCCGGTGCGCCGCCAGGCGAAGCGCCAACGCGAACGTGCGCTGTTCACCCTGTGACGCGTGGGTGCGCGCCGGCAGGCCGCCGATGAACAACTCGACGTCGTCGCGATGCGGACCGATCGTGCTCACACCGCGGCGCACGTCGTCGCGTCGCGACTCGGCGAGCGCATGCACGAGACCGCGCTGGCGCCACTGTGGTTCGTAGCGCAACTCGACGACGCTCGGTCGGTCAGCGAGTTGCTCGTAGGCCTCGGCCACCATCGGGGTCAAGCGAGCGATCAACACCGCACGCGCGTGGCCGAACTGGTCGCCCACCTCGGCCAACTTCGCGTCCCACACATCGAGGGTCACTTCGGTCTCGTCGCTGAGCCGACCGTTGGCCTGCTTGAGCAGCACGTTGCGCTGCTTCACGATGCGATCGAGCTCCAACCGCAGCGCGTCGTACTTCAGTGCCAACGACACCAACGTGTCGTCCATGAACCGACGCCGTTCGTTGGGGCCACCCTTCACCAGCGCCAGGTCGTCCGGTGAAAACACCGTGACGCGCATCACCCCGAGCAGTTCTCGCGACCGTCCGAGCTTCTGCTTGTTGACCTGCACGCGGTTGCGACCGTGGCGGCTGAGCTCCAGTTCCACCAGTACTTCGCGCCCGTCCGGATGCAGCACGGTGGCGCGCACCACTGCGGTCTGCGCACCGACGCGAATCAGTGCTTCAGTGGGTGCGCCGCGAAAGCTGTCCAGCGATGCCAGGTAGGCCAGCGCCTCAGCCAGGTTGGTCTTACCCTGGCCGTTGAGGCCGACGATGGCCGTGATGCCGTGGTGGAAGTCGAACGATGCCGCGTGGTAGTTGCGGAAGTCGACGAGCTCCAGCCGAGTGACGATCATGCGTTACGGAACGCGGACCGGCATCAGCAAATACAGGTAGTCGGTGTTGCCGCTGCCGCGGAGCACGGCGGGCTTGAGTGCGTCGATGGTGGACAGGGTGACCGAGTCGCCCTGACAGGCCTCGACACCGGCCGCGAAGTAGTCCGGGTTGAAGGCCACGGTGAGGTCAGTGCCGACGAACAGCGCGTCGAGTTCTTCCGATGCGTTACCGACGTCCTGGGTGATGGCGGTCAGCTTCAGCGTGTCGCCACCCATCTGCAGCTTCACGGGCGTGGCGTCCTTGGCGAGGATCTTCACGCGCCGGATCGCCTCGAGGAGCGGTTCGCGCTCCACGGTGAGCGTGTTCGGGTGGCTCGGCGGAATCAACTGGCGGTAGTTCGGGAACTCGCCCTCGATCAGGCGGGTGGTGAGACGGGTGGACCCGACCTCGAACGTGGCGTCGCGATCACCGAGACGCATCGTCACCTCGTCGCCGTTGCCCACCAGGCGCTGCAGTTCGTTGAGTGCGCGTCCGGGAATGAGCACCTTTTGATCGGCCGACAGCACCTGCTGGCCCGCCAGATCGCGGACCGCGAGGCGATACGAATCGGTGGCCACCATCCGCAGACCGTCACCCTCGGCGGCCATCATCACGCCAGTGAGAATCGGACGGGCCTCATCCGTGCTTGCCGCGCGGACGACTTGGCGCAGTGCGTCTCCGAACTGGGCGGCCGGCAAGGTGACGGAACTGCTGACGGACGACGTGAGTTTCGGATAGTCGTCAAAGCTCAGCGGGCGCACCGTGAAGTGTGAACGTCCGTTGCTGATGCTGACGTCGTCAGCTTCGGCGACGACGTCGACCGCTCCCGAACCGAGTGAGCGCACGATGTCGGCGACCAGCCGAGCCGGCACCACGATTCCACCGTCGACTTCGCCACCGACCTCGAGTGACAGCTGGATCGTGAGATCGAGATCGGTACCGGTGACCGACAGGGTGCTGCCGCGCAGCTCGAGGCGCAGACCAGACAGGACCGGCAGGGCCCCGGATCGACCAGTAGCAGCACGACCGGCAGTGGCGAGGGCCTCGGCCAGCGCTTCACGTTCACAACGGAACTTCACAGCGTTCCCTTTCGCGTCATGGGGGTGTCTAAAAAGCTATTAATGGTAATAAGGGCTGTGGATTGTGTACAACCCTGTATCGCCCCAGCGTAGGTGGCCGATGGGTGCACACACCGGTTTCCCCACGCGCGCACAGGGGAAAAACCACCGTCGTGTAGTTCGGGGGACAACTCCGCGTTGTCCCCTGTTCGTGAGCGTGTCATCCACAGTGCGCCCACAGGGCTCGCGCGCATGGTTCAGGCCTTCTTTAACCGCTGAGTGAGGTCGGTGACCTGATCGTAGACGTCCTTACGTTCCTTCATCAGCCGTTGGATCTTGTCCACGGCGTGGATCACGGTGGTGTGGTCGCGCCCGCCGAACACCCGGGCGATGGCCGGGTAGGAGAGGTCGGTGAGTTCGCGGAACACGTACATCGCCACCTGCCTGGCGGTGACGAGTGGCCGTTGCCGGCTCTTACCGCGGAGGGAATCGACGCTGTAACCGAGGATCACGGCGATCTCGTTCAGCAGCTCGTCGTCCGTGCGCGGCTTGACATACGTGTCCGACAGCAGGTCGCCGAGGAGTTGTTCGGCCAGGTGGGTACTGATCGGCACCTGATTGAGGCTGGCGTAGGCCGTCACTCGAATGAGGGCACCTTCGAGTGCACGGATGTTGGTGGTGATCCGTGAGGCAATCAGCTCGAGGGTGTCGGCCGGAACAGGGCTGTGATCACGCTCGGCCTTGTTGCGCAAGATCGCCAAGCGGGTTTCCAGGTCTGGCGGCTGGATGTCGGTGATCAGACCCCATTTGAAGCGACCGCGCAGTCGTTCTTCCAGCGTGGGGATCGCGTCGGGCATGCGGTCGCTGGAGATGATGATCTGCTTGTTTGCGCCATGCAGCGAGTTGAAGGTGTGGAAGAACTCCTCCTGGAGCCCTTCCTTACCCTCCATGAACTGGATGTCGTCGATCAGCAGGACGTCGATGTCGCGGTACCGCCGCTTGAAGTTGGCGGTGGTGTTCGTGCGGATCGCGTCGACGTACTCGTTGAGGAAGGTCTCGGTGCTGACGTAGCGAACAACGTCGTGCTGGTAGTGATGGTGCACGTAGTGGCCGATGGCGTGCAACAGGTGGGTCTTGCCGAGACCGGCCGATCCGTAGATGAACAACGGGTTGTAGCTGCGACCAGGGGTTTCGGCGACTCGCAGCGCGGCGGCCAGCGCGAACTGGTTGGACGCTCCTTTGACGAAGGTCTCGAACGTGTACCGCGGGTTCATCCCGCTGGGATCCGAGCTGCCCGAGCTGGATGAGCGACCCTCGCTCATCGTGGCTCCGGCGCCGTCGGCCGGGCCGTGAGTCTGGCCGGAATGGCTGGTGGAGTCGGGAGACCACTCGGCGCTTGGTTCGTTGTCGGCAACCTGCACCTCGACGACGAAGTTGAGGCTGGCAGCACCGATTTCCTCGAGTGCATCCCTCACCAGTGGGAGGTAGCGCGAGAGAATTCGATCTCGGGCGTGGGCGTTCGGCGCACTCACCCGCACCATCGAGGTATCGCTGTCGAGGGCGATGACATCCTGGAACGTGGAGAACCACACGGCCTCTGAGACCTGCGCGCGGAGGAGTTGCGCAACGGCTGTCCACAACTGTTCGTGGTCGCTCACCTGCATCTCCTCCCTTTTGTCGGTCATATGTCCACATGTTTGTCCACACGATGTGGACAACTATGGAGATCGAACGGCGAACGCTATCAGGCGCGGACACCGACCCGAACCGGCGCCTGACAGGAGTGCGGTCATGTCGCGTAAATGACATGAGTCGGCCCGTGCGGTTGCCTCTGGACGCTCGTCACCGTAGCCTTGGCGACTGGCCCACGACCAGCCGGTGTTTTGCGGCGCGCCGTGAGTGATGTCGATCTGCGAGCAGCCATCATGTATGGCTCGAGGAGGGCTGCGTGAAGCGCACATTCCAACCGAACAACCGTCGTCGTGCGAAGAAGCACGGCTTCCGCAACCGCATGAGCACCCGCGCCGGGCGAGCCGTACTGAAGGCTCGTCGCGACAAGGGTCGCCACCGTCTGTCGGCTTGATCTGGCGTATCCGAGAGCGCAGCGCGTTCGCTGGTCTCTCTCACGAGGGGCGGCGCGCTCGGGCCGGAGTGCTGTGGTGCACGTTCATACTCGACCCTCCCGGCACCGTCACACCTCCGCGTGTGGCGTTCGCTCTGGGTCGCGCGCTCGGACCCGCCGTCGTACGCAACCGTGTGCGTCGCCGGCTCCGGGACATGTTGCGGCAGGAATCATCCGTTTCCGGTCTGCCTCCGGGCACGTACCTGTTCGGGGCAACTCCAGCCGCCGCAGCACGGTCGTTCATCGAACTCCAGTTCGATCTCGACCAGTTGCTGACACGCGTTCGTGGATAACGCGCCTGGTCATTGCCTATCAACGGGCGATGGAGGGCCGTCCCTCTCCGTGTCGGTTCACCCCCACGTGTAGTAGCTATGCCGTCGAGGCGCTGGAGGTGTACGGCACTGGCCGCGGCCTGTGGCTCACCGTGCGGCGCTTGCTGCGTTGCCGGCCGTTTGGGCCGTCGGGTTTCGACCCGGTACCGCTTCCCCAGTCTTCCCTCGACCGCACGTCTCGGTCGTCTCACCGTAAGGGACTTGTCTCATGATCGCACTCGAGTTGTTCGAGTACCCCGCCAAGCTGCTGGCCTGGTTCTACAGCTTCACCCACAACTACATCATCGCCATCTCGATGATCGCGCTCGTCGTGATGTTGGTGACTGCACCGCTGGTGTTGAAGAGCACCAAGGGCATGCTGGAGATGCAGAAGCTGCAGCCGGAGATGAAGCGGCTGCAAAACCAGCACCGCGGCGATCGCCAGAAGCTCAACGAAGAGATGATGAAGCTCTACCAAGAGCACAAGGTCAACCCGTTGGCGTCATGCCTGCCGCTGCTGCTGCAGATGCCCGTGTTCATCATCATGTTCCGAGTGCTGCACGGCCTGACCAACAAGGTCACCTGTGTGGCCGGGAACGCCCTGGATGCCTGTAACGGCGCCGGCGGGATCCGCCTGGTCGGTGGCGAGAAGGTGTTCAGCCCGAAGTACCTCGATCACGGCTCCAAGCTGTACACCGACGTGCTCGGCAAGAAGGAGATGCTTTCCTTCGGTCTCGATCTGGCCAGCCGCCCCTACCAGGTGATCTCCGAGTCCTTCGGTAAGGGAATCATCTACGCACTGCTCGTGGTGGCCCTCGGCGTGTTGTACTTCGTGCAGCAACGAATGATCGCGTCGCGGGCGGCAGTGTCGCCCTCTGTGTCGCCTGCTCAGCAGAAGCTGATGCAGTACCTGCCCGTGGTCTTCGCAGTGTTCCTGGTGTTCTACCTCACGGCACTGGTGGTGTACTACATGGCTCAGGCCGTGTTCCGCATTGGGCTGAACTACTACATCACCCACCGTTTCTACAAGGGTGACGAGTCCTTGGGCCGTCAGGCCCAGCGTGCGGGCGATAGTGCCCGGGAGATGGCCAAGAAAGACGGCGGAGGCGGCGGGATGTTCGCCAACGCCAAGCGCGAGTTGGCCACCGCCAAGGATCAAGCCAAGAAGGGCGCTCCCGCTGCCCCGGTGTCAAGTAAGCGGGTCACCGCTCCGAAGAACAAGCCGACGCCAACCTCCGGAAAGGCGGCGGGACGCCCCGCCCCTACCGGCAAGGCGTCCCGAGTCGACGGTCGTCCGTCGAAGAAGAAGTGAGCAGGACCATCACGATGGAATGGGTCGAAACAACAGGGAAGACGATCGCCGAAGCCAAAGAGCGGGCGCTCGATCAGTTGGGTGTGCACGAGGAGGACGCCGAGTTCGAGTTGCTCGATGAGCCCAAGCAGGGTTTGTTCGGCCGCGTGCGTGGCGAAGCCCGAGTGCGGGCGCGAGTGCGCCCGACGCAGGCACGTCAGAAGGTCGATCGTCGCGATCGCCGGCGAGAGAAGGGCGACCGTGCCGAAAAGGCCGAGTCGACTCCGAAAACCGACAAGGTGGAGCGCACTGAGCGGGCGAGTCGCCCGGCAGCCACCACGAGTCAACGTGCAACCGGTGAGCGCCAGCGTGCCCCCCGACCGCCACGTTCGGACTCCCCCGCCCCGAAGAAGAATACCAACCCGTCTGCGGACGGCCAATCCAAGGAGCAACTGGTGGACGCACGTCAGGTCGGCGAGGAAGCACAGCGGTTTATGAATGCCCTGGTCAGCGCATTCGGCCTGGCCGGCACCAGTGAACTGGTGGAGGACGGCGACGATCTCGAGGTGCGCGTGCACGGTGCCGAACTCGGGCTGCTCGTCGGTCCCCGCGGCACTACCCTGCAGGCGGTGCAGGATCTGGCTCGGGTCGCATCGCAGCGCCGTCTGGGTGACCACGACACTCGTCTGCGGGTCGACGTTGGCGGGTACCGCGAACGCCGCCGCGGCGCGCTCGGCAAGTTCGCCGTGCAAATGGCTGATGAAGTGAAGGAATCGGGTGTTGCCCGAGTGCTCGAGCCGATGTCGTCGGCAGACCGCAAGATCATTCACGACACGTTGTCCACGACCGAGGGGATCGCCACCCGTTCCGAGGGCGACGATCCGTTCCGTCGGGTGGTCATCGCTCCGGCGAATGACTGACGACACTGCACTTGAGGCGGCCTTGGCCGCTATCGCAGAACGGGGAGCGATCGGTGAACGATCGCTCCCCGTTGCAATTGCGCACGCGGATCAGTTTGCCGCTGCAGTGCCGAACGCAGCCCGACGATTGGTGGATCTCGGTTCCGGCGGCGGACTTCCTGGACTGGTGGTGGCGGTGCGTTGCCCCTGGGTGCAGGTCACGTTGGTGGAGCGCCGCACTCGGCGCGCCGACCTCCTTCTGCGTGCCGCGCGCTCCCTGGTGCTGACGGAGCGGGTCACGGTGGTGAGTGACGATGTGCGGGTGGTGGCTGAGGCTCAGCCGAACTCGTTCGACGTGGTCACCGCCCGCAGCTTCGCCGCGCCGGCCATCACCGCCCAGTGGGCCGGTGCGCTCCTCGTCTCGGGCGGTGTGCTGATCGTCAGTGAACCGCCGACCGATGCAGTGGATCGATGGTTGCCCACCGTGCTGGATCTCGCCGGACTCAGAGATCTTGGTCGTGAGCAGGGGATACGTCGTTTCGAACGACGCTGATGTTCCACGTGAAACATCCTCACGCTCGTCCGTGGGGTGAATGAGTCGGCTCCTCAGTGTTTCACGTGGAACATTCCAGGATCCCCGCCACCGGTGCCAACGTCAGCTATCCTGCCGTTGTTCGCCTGCACTGTGCGGGCGTGCAGGAGCTCCTGAATGACTGCAGATGCCTCTGGTCGTCGTCCTCTCCCCCGTGTGATCGCAATTGCGAACCAAAAGGGCGGGGTCGGCAAGACCACCACCACTGTCAACCTGGGTGCATGCCTCGCTGAGCTGGGCTACCGCACGCTGGTCATCGACCTCGACCCCCAGGGGAATGCCTCCACCGGTCTCGGAATCGAGAACCGCGGCATCGAGACTTCCATGTACCACGTGATCATGCATGAAGCTCCGTTGGAGAACTGTATTGAGCCGACGGCGGTCAAGAACCTGTTCGTCGCCCCCGCCAGTCTTGATCTTGCGGGCGCGGAGATCGAGTTGGTGCCAGCGTTCAGTCGCGAAAATCGACTGCGCCGCGCGATCGATGCGGTACTCGACGATTACGACTACGTGTTGATCGACTGTCCGCCCTCGCTCGGCCTACTGACCGTGAATGGTCTCAATGCCGCCCGTGAGGTGTTGGTGCCGATTCAATGCGAGTACTACGCACTGGAAGGCCTTGGTCAGTTGTTGCGCAACGTCGACCTCGTCAAGCGCAATCTCAACCCGACGCTGGAGGTCAGCACGATCGTGTGCGTCATGTACGACGCACGTACGAAGCTGGCCGATGCTGTGGTGAAGGAAGTACGCGAGCACTTTGGTGACAAAGTCTGCAGGACCGTGGTGCCACGAACGGTTCGTCTGTCGGAGGCGCCCTCGTTCGGTCAGTCGATCATCACATTCGATTCCGGTTCGAAAGGTGCCACCGCCTACCGCGGTGTTGCCAAGGAGGTGAGCGGTGGCCCGGCAGAGCGGACTCGGTAAAGGTTTGGGGGCACTGATCCCCTCGGATATCAGTGGTGGCGCGGCGAGCGATCAGCCGCGGTTGGAGGAAATCCCGGTCGGGAGTGTCGTTCCCAACCCCCATCAACCCCGTGTGCACTTCGACGAGGAGTCGTTGTCGGAGTTGGCTGCCTCAGTGGGCGAGATCGGTGTGTTGCAACCGATTCTGGTACGTCCGTTGGAGAACGGTCAGTACGAGCTAGTGGCCGGCGAGCGCCGCTGGCGGGCGGCGCGGCGTGCCGGGTTGGCAGTCGTGCCGGCGATCATCCGCACCACCGACGAGCTGGGCTCCGTCGAGCGGGCGTTGGTGGAGAACCTCCATCGGCAAGACCTCACACCGCTGGAGGAGGCCTCGGCCTACCAACAGTTGGTCGAGGACTTCTCGCTGACGCACGAGCAGATTGCCTCGCGTATTGGCAAGAGCCGCTCGGCAGTCACCAACACACTGCGCTTGTTGTCGCTGCCAGCGGCCATTCAGGCGCTGCTGGCCGACGGTCGGCTCACTGCCGGGCATGCCCGTGCACTGCTCGGCTCGCCTGATCGTGCGTTCCAGGAGCAGTTGGCCCGTCGTGCTGCCGCCGAGAGTTGGTCGGTGCGCATGCTGGAAGATGCCGTGCGTGATCGTGGGGGAGCGGCTGCCGAGGCAGCAACTCCGGCGGCGACCCGTGAAGTACCGGACGGGGCTGGACTGACTCCGGCCACCCGACTCCGGCCCCCCGGTCTGTTGGAACTCGAAGAGTTACTGGCCGATTATCTGTCCACACGTGTGAGCGTGAGCATGGGGACGAGTAAGGGCAAGGTCGTGATCGAGTTTGCCGACCTTGAGGACCTTGAGCGAATCTATCACCAGATGACCACGCACAGTGAGATTGAGTAGCAAAGCAACTACGCAGCGTCGAGAGGTGTCGAATACACTGCACGTGAGGGTTACACACAACTGTGGATAGCCCTGTGGATAAATACTCAACCTGCGCGTAAGATCCACAGGTCGAGGGCTCGCAACACTGCGCTGGTGAGCGGCGCCGTGGCATCTGCCGCCAGCCGTGCAGGTCCAATGGTCAACAGCACCGCTGGCATGCGTGTCTCGCGCAGCACTGGCAGACGCATTCCGCATGCCGAGGGCGGCAAGTGTCCGATCGCCGGCACGAAGGCCAACTCGCTGACGAGTGCCTCTGCCAAGGCGCGCCCGCCCACGGACTCGAAGGTTGGCACCTTGTAGTAGTACGCAGTGGCGATCGGGTCGGGGTGACTCTGGAAACCAACGTAGGCGTGGGCACCGAAGTGGTTCGCGGCCAATGCCTGGGCGACCGGATCTGGTTCGTCGAGTGGCATCACTGTGGCCCCCAACAGGCGGAGTTCACGCGACAGCGTGCGGGTGAGGGTGCTGAGCCCTCCGAACTGACCAATCACCACACGGCAGTGGGCAACTGAGCCGAACCCTGCGCGGAGCCGCTCGCGTTCGCGCACGGTGGCGACGCCGGGCCCGTCCCCGGTCTGGCTACTCACACGCTCGATAGTGCGGACGGTATCGGGTCCGCAGACACCGTCGGCGATCAACCCGCAGTTGGACTGGAAGTCGGCCAACGCCTGGGCGGTGCGTGGCCCGAGGATTCCGTCGACGCGTCCGCAATCGAATCCGAGGCGCGCCAGTCTGGACTGGAGTTCGGCCACATCATCGCCGCGCAGGTTGGGCAGGGTGAGCACCAGGAGTCGGTCGCCGAATCGCCATGATGCCTCCACCAACGCGGTCCAGGTGGTCTCGTCGCAGACACCATCCGCATGCAAGCCGCGGGCGGCCTGGAACGAGCGCACCGCAGCTTCCGTGGGCGCGCTGTAGCTCCCCGCCTCGGCACCCGCGGCGGGGATGTGCCCGGCGGCGCTGAGGCGGCGTTGTAGGTCGCGAATTGCCTCGCCGCGCTGACCGGGAGTCAGCGGGAAGTAGGCAGGAATTCGTTCAGCTCCTGAAGCAGTTGTCCTTTGCCCTTGGCGCCGACGAGGCGCTTGCGGACATCGCCCTTGTCGAATACGAGGAGCGTGGGGATACTCATCACGTTGTAGCGCATCGCGATGTCGGGGTTCTCGTCGACGTTCACCTTGGCGATGGTGATACCGGGCTGCTCGGCCGCAATCTCACCCAGGATGGGGGCGATCAGCTTGCACGGGCCACACCACTCGGCCCAGAAGTCGACCACGATCGGCTGCTCGCTGCTGGCGACGGTCTCGTCGAAGGTGGACGTGGTGAGTATGACAATGCCGTCGGCCATGGCAGGTCCTTTCGCTTCGGAACCGTGATGCTATCGCTCTCACATGCAGAGGGTGAGGTGCAGACCGATGCCGGGGTAACGACCCTGCTCAGTGCGTATGCCCGACGGCTTCCAGCCAGCGTTCGGTGTCGATCGCAGCCATGCATCCAGAACCGGCGGCGGTGATCGCCTGGCGATAGGTGTGGTCCTGCACATCGCCACAGGCGAACACGCCCTCGATGTTGGTGTAGGACGAACCAGGCTTGGTGATCAGATACCCGTTGTCCTCCATGTCGAGGATGCCCTTGAACAGATCGGTGTTCGGCCGATGGCCGATGGCCACGAACAGTCCGGTGACCGCAAGGGTCTCGACGGCACCCGTGAGCACGTTGCGCACGACAGCGCCCTCGAGTTTGTCGGTGCCCAGCAGATCATCGACTACCGAGTGCCAGCGGATCTCGATCTTCGGGTTGTCGTTCGCCCGATCTTGCATCACCTTCGAGGCGCGCAGCGCGTCGCGGCGCACCAACAGGGTGACCTTGGACGCGAACTTGGTGAGGAACGTCGCTTCTTCGATCGCGCTGTCGCCACCGCCGACGACGGCAATCTCGTGACCACGGAAGAAGAACCCATCGCAGGTGGCGCACGTAGAGAGACCGTGGCCCAGCAGCCGTTGCTCGGCCTCGAGGCCCAGCATCAGGCTTTGCGCACCGGTGGACACGATGATCGCATCGGCGGTGTGCAGTTCGTCGCGTACCCACACCTTGAACGGACGAACACTGAAGTCAACGGCCGTTGCCTTGGCGGTGAGGAACTCGGCACCGAACCGAGCAGCCTGTTCGCGACAACGCATCATCAGGTCGGGGCCCATGATGCCCTCGGGGAAGCCGGGGAAGTTCTCTACTTCGGTGGTGAGCATCAACTGGCCGCCGGGCTGATCGCTGGTGCTGCTGGGCTCGCCTTCGATGACGAACGGTACGAGGTTGGCGCGGGCGGTGTAGATCGCTGCGGTGAGGCCGGCCGGACCCGAGCCGATGATGAGGACCGGATGGTGGCTCATGCCGCCGCACCCTTGGAGCGGCGCAGGCGCAGCATGATGAAGCCGGTAATCATCATCAGGCCACCAGTGATGAGGTACGACAACCACACCGTTGTGGGATGGTCGGTGCGCGTCATGCGGCTGAGTACCACCTGGGCGAAGCGAACGAACAGGATGGTGGCGAGGGGAGCGGCCACCAACACGCAGATGATCACGAGCACGCCGAAGACGATGGCTCGTGAGACCTTGACAGCATTGTCGGTAGTGACGCTGCGCACTTTGACCACCGTGCGCTCGATCGTGTCGGCGAGGTGGGGTGCCCAGTTGGGATCGGTGAACGGATTGCCCGGCATGCGCTGGAGCCTACCCCGAGCGGCTACCAGAGGCTGATGGCGAGCGAGGCGATGGCGCCGTGGTAGGTGACCATGATGGCCACTGCCATCCATGGGCGTGTGCGCACGAACTGACGCCATCCGAGGATCGAGTCGCTGATGACGAACAGCGTGACACCGACGATGACCCACGGCTTCCCGGTGGCCCATCCGAACGCCGTCATCGTCGAGATCACCAGCAGATAGGCGGTGACGGGAGCCTTCAGCGCTGCTTCCTGCGTCGCGGCACCGCGGACGATGATGTTGCCGATCGACATCACCAGCACGGCAGCCAGCAGGATGGCAATACCCGCCAACCGTGGCTGGTCGAGGCCGTACTGCACGAAGAGCACGATGAACACGAGGTGACCGAAGAGAAACGAGGCAAGCCCGACCACGAACTTGTCGACCACCGGCATCAGCGCGATATCGCCGGCGAGGCAGAGCGCGAGGGCGACCACCGCCACGGCAATCCGACTACCGGGTGCGCCACTCACCAACGCCAGGCCGATCACGAGCAGCGTGGTGGCCGGTTTGGTCCACGACTCCAGGCGTTGGCGGTCCGACAGTCGAGACCACCAATCGGCGGCGGCGGTGAGCGCGGTGATGATCAGCAGGGCGACCTGCATGGTCATCCGCCTACGGGGCGACTTCGACGAGCACTCTGCACTGCTCGTCGATCGCCTGTGTCACGCCGGTGACGGTATCGCGTACAGCGATCGCCGGTGAACCCTGGTAGTCGATGCCAGCGAGGAACACCTGGGTGGCGCTGAGGCACTGGCTACCAGGTGTGCTGTACTTCGCATCGACCGGTGCCGACGGTGCACTGCCCCCGGTGGTACCGACCGTAGAGGTTGCGGCAGGGGGCGTGGGTAGGTCGCGCAGTTGCTGCGGCGAGTCGATGACGGTGGCGTAGTCGGCCGAACCGTTGATGGCACCGATCGTGGACGGTGCTGCCTGGCCAGCGACGTCCTGTGCTTCGGCGGCGGCAGTGTTGCCCGAGCGGGACGCGGTGTTGTTCTGCGAGTTGCGAGCGTTGTCGCCGAAGATGACCACACCGGCGACACCGAGCACGGCAACGGCGGCAGCTGCAGTGAGTATTCGTGCGGTCCACTGGCGGCGGGTGGCGAGCTGCACCACCGTGGTTGCAGTGGCAGCGGCGGGAATCGCAGCGAGTGCGTCGAACTCGGCGAGCGCCGCGTTGATGGCCAGATCCTGAGCAGCCGTGTCGCTGGTTCCGGTATCAGCCAACTCGGCGCGGAGCGTGAGATAGGACAACGCCATGGCCTGGATGAGTGGCGTCGCCTGCACCAACACCGCTTCCTCAGGGGTGACCTGAGCGTCAACAAATGCACTCGCGAGCGTTTCCTCGCTGGTGGGTTCGGTGTCGGGGTGCAGGTGGTCAGTCATCATCAGCTCGTCAGGGAGTGCGCGTTGGACGGTCGCTTGGGGCGGTCTGGTTCCCGGTGCCTCGGGAAATCTGGGTGGCGAGCATGGATCGGCCGCGGGCGATGCGACTCTTCACCGTGCCGATGGGCACCTCGAGGATGCCAGCGATCTCTGCATAGTCGAGGTCGCCCACGTCGCGCAGCACCACCGGAACACGGAAGTCCTCGGGGAGTGCCAGCAGCGCGCTGTCGATCGCGAGACGGTCGGCGATGCGATCAGGGTGTTGGTGCGCGTGGAGGTCGACTGGTTCGGTCGGGACGCGGTGATCTGGCTCTCGGTCTCGCCCGGCGAGCATCGGGCGGCGGCGGCGGCGACGCAGTTCGTCGAGGCTGGCGTTGGTGGCAATCCGGTACACCCAGGTTCCGAACGACGAGCGGCCATCGAACGAACCCAGATTGCGCACGACCAGTATCAATGCCTCCTGTGTGGCGTCGGCAGCGTCGGCATCGTTGCCGGTGATCCGGCGGCACACGGCTCGGATGCGGTCGTGGTGCCGACGCAGCAACTGCTCGAGCGCATCGCGATCTCCACCCTGGGCGGCGGTGACGAGCGCTCGGTCATCGATCGGCGCGGGCATGTCGTGAGGTTAGTTCCCGAACTGGCTCATGCGTGAGCGGACACCACCGGTCAGCTACTGAAGCTGATCTCCTGGATCGAGCCGCGATAGGGGTTCTTGGTGCACCCTGCGTCACGCGCGATCTCCTGGAACGAGACCAGCACGTACCGCACCGGCGTGCTGAACGTGTACGACAGCGTCGCGGCGTCCTGACCGCTGAACTTCTTGGCGACGGAACCCCACTGGCTGAACGTGGAGGGTTGGCTGCCGTCGGGGGCGCCGAAGATCTGCACCTGGTAGGGGGCGCTGCCGATTGCTGCGGTGAACGTGCCCGTTCGTGCTGCGCCGAGGTCCATCACCAGGCCGACGCCGCGTTTGCCATTGAGGTACTGCGAGTCGTAGCAGAGCGTGGTCCAGGCCGTGGCGAGGTCTTGGTCGGTGGCAAGGCCGACGCGATCGTCGTTCTCTTCCTTGTTGCCGTCGGGGTCGAACGTGTGCACGATCGTCGCGGCCACTGCCGGCAGGGTGGACGCCGGCTGCGGGAGCGCATCGGCAATCGGCGACGCAGTGATGATCGGCTGCAGACCGTCGGAGTTGTCGTTACTCATCGTCACCCACAGCACGAGGCCGACAACGAACGCGACGAGTAACAGTCCGCCGATCACCACCATCGAAGGTGTGTTGCTGTGCTCGAACTTGCGGTTCGGCTGTTGCCGTGGGCGCGCCGTCGCTGGTGGGGTGCGGTCGGCACGAACCGGTGCACCGGCTGGCCGCCCAGCGCGCACCGGTTGGTAACCGCTGACGGGCGTGGGTTGGCGGCTGGGGGCCGGTGAACCGTTGCCCGACGAACCGTTGAGCGGTCCGGTCACCGGCATCGTGCGGCCGCGCGAGGGCGTCTGCTGGCGGGTGACGTCGGTGGCGATTCCACCGCTGGTGCTGCGGCCGGTCTCGTCGAGGTCTCGGCGCGGTTGGGCCTGGATGCGTTGCAGTTCGTTGCGCACGTCGGCACCGTTGGCGTAGCGGTCGTCCGGCTTGCGCGACAGCAACCGATGGATGAGCGGCGCCAGCCCATTTGGCATGGTGGGGCGCAGGCGGGTGAGGTCGGTCGGGTCGCGGTTCAGGCGGGCCAATGCCGTGTCGGCATCGGTCTCGCCGAGGAACGGCACCCGGCCGGCCAGGCACTCGTACAGCACGAGACCCAACGAGTACAGGTCTGCGCGACCGTCGAGTTTGCGGCCCCGCACCTGCTCGGGTGACAGATACTTTGCCGTGCCCATCATCACGTTGGGACTGGTGAGGTCGTCGTCGTTGCCGCCGTGCAGACCTTTGGCGATCCCGAAGTCGGTGAGGAGAACTCGACCATCGGGAGTGATCATGATGTTGCCCGGCTTCACATCGCGGTGCACCAGGTTGGCGTGGTGGGCACAGTCGAGGGCCGCGGCCACGCAGGCGCCGATGTGCATCGTCAGGTCGGGGCTGAGTCGCTTCTGCTCGTCGAGCAGTTGGCGCAGACTCTTGCCGTTGACCAACTGCATCACCACGGCCTGACGTCGCTCACCGCTGATCGTGTCATCGATGGCGTCATAGACGGCAACGATGTTCGGGTGGCTCAACTGCGCGACGGCAATGGCCTCACGACGGAAACGTTCGACGACGATCGGGTCGGCAGCCAACGCCGGCTTCAGCAGTTTGACGGCCACCTGGCGACTGAGCGAGAGGTCGGTTCCCAGCCATACTTCGGCCATGCCTCCTTGGGCGAGCCGTCGTTCCAGGCGGTAACGCTGGGCGAGGATCGCGGGAGGTAATGACGCGGTGCTCGCGCCTGGTAGTGAGGCAGACATGTCCGCTCCCCGACGATAGTGGGGCAATGGTTCGAGAGTTCGGCAATCGGTCGGCAATCAGCGAGCGATTGCGTAGGCGATGCCCATGGTGCCCCTGCCGGTGTGGCTGCCGACCACCGGTCCGATGTCGCCGATCATGATCTCGCCCGAGTAGTGGGGGCGCAGCATGGCGACGAACGCGTCGACGTCGGAGCAGTCTGCCTGGAGCACACTGAGGTGTTCCACGGGTCCGGCGGCGACGAGCGTGTCGACCAGGAACGCCAAGGCCTTGCTGCGAGTGCGTTGCTTGCCACCCTGCTCGACCTTGCCGTCGCGCACCTCGATGATCGGCTTGATCGCAAGGGCCGAGGCGAGCAGTGCCTTGGCGCCGCCGATGCGACCACCCTTCTTCAGGTTCTCGAGCGTGTCGAGTGCGCCCCACACCTTCGTGCGGCCAGCGAGGTCGTTGGCGCGGGCGACGATGGTGGCGTGGTCGGCGCCTTCCTTGGCCAGGCGTGCGCAGTCGAGCACGATGAGACCTTGGCCGAGCGTGACCTGCTGGCTATCGATGACGGTGACCTGCATGTCGCCGGCCACTGCACGCGAGGCGAGTTCGGCCGACTGCATCGTGGCCGACAGGCCGGCACTGAGGTTGATCGCGACCACGCTGGTGGCCCCCTCGGCGGCGAGTTTGCGGTAGGTCACTTCGAACTGACCCGGCGACGGTGCGGCGGTCTCGGGCAGTGCGGGCGAGGTGCCGCACTTGGCCCAGAACTCTGCCGTGCTGAGGTCGGCACGGTCGACGTACTCGTGACCATCGATGCGGATGGTGAGGGGGACGATCTCGATCCCGAGTTCGTCGGCGACGGCCTGGGGGAGGTCGCACGCCGAGTCGGTGACAATGCGGACGCGATTGGTGCTCACGAAGGTGGCAGAGTACTCGCTTGAGCATCAGGCGAGAGCGCCGGAGTCTCCGTGGTGACATCGGAGTCGGTGGTGAGGTTCTCCGGTGCGCGTCCAGCACCCACCGGGTGACGCAGTGCAGCCTGCGCTCGTCGGTGCTGCCGCAGGTGCCGCGCCCACCATGTCAGCAGCACGAGCAGAAGTGCGCCGGTGACGAGGTTGCCGAGCCCACTCAGCGCCTTGACGCTGGCGGTCAGGGGGACGGCAGGACCCAGGCGGATGTTGCCGTCGGGGGTGAAGATCTCCAGCGTGGCGGGGATGTCGCCATTCGAACGGGCGACGATTCTCAGCTTGATCTCGTTGTATTCGCCGGGCTCCAGCGTCACCACCTGCGGAGCTTGGGGAACAAGTTTCGGTGAACTGATACGGATCTGCACGCTGAGTGGGGAGTTGCTGTCGTTGAGCACCTTGACGCGTACCATCCCACTGCGACTGGTGAGGTTGAACGAAAACCCGGTGGGCATCTCGACGGCGTTGCGGATACTGGCAAAGTCGGCGCGCAGGCTGGCCGAGAGCATGTCGACCTGAGCATCAGTGATCGCGCTGGTGGGGAGTAGTCCGATCACCCGGTTCCAGTCGGCGGTGCGTCCGGCACCGTCCGCCAGCATGCCCCCGGTGCTGTTGGCCTCACGCTGCAACGACGACATCGTGCTGGTGCGGGTACTGATCGATCCGGTGATGCTGTCGGGCAGGCTGACGGTGACGGGACCGCCCTTGTCCGACTGAGTGGCGGTGTGTACTCCGAGTTCGTCGAGTGTGACCGGCTGGAGCCCGTGCGTCGTGTCGAGGAGCCCTGCCAGCGCGGCGAAGGTAGCAGTGTCCGGCAGGCCGAGATCGGTGGTGGCGATGGTGACGCCATGGCGGCTGGGATCGCCGCCGCCATCGACGATCTGCTGACGAACGGCGAGCAGGTGCGTGACCGTGTAGATCGCGATCAGGGCGGGCTCGGCCGACGTGCTGGCCAGTTCTTCGGCCACCACCCGGTCGACCACCGTCGCCGGCAGCGTGATGTTCGGCCCGACCGCCACCTGTACCAGCTGCGACGGGTCGGTGAGCGCGCCGGCCCCTCCGGTGAGTGCGTCGTAGCGATCGGGCGGCAGCACCATCAATCGGGCACCGAGGTCGCGTTCAAGCGCGCCACCGGTGGTGCTGATCGGCTGGTCACCGAGCACCACCGTGCGGACGGGCGGGACGCCGGCCACGCCGGTGAGCACGTCCTCACCGTCGCGGAGCCACTGGGTGTAGAGCGACTGTTGGCTGTCGGCAGCGGCAGCAGAAGGGTCGAGCGGCACCGACGGCGCAGAGATGAGGGTTCTGTCGGCCAGCGCGGTGGACAGCCGCAGTGCAAGGGCGGCACCATCGTTTCCGTTGGCGGCAACCGCAGTGAGTAGAGCCGGTGGGATACGTAGTGTCACCGGGAGCGGGGTGCTCTCGAGCAGGTCGGCGAGTTGTGTGAACTCGGCTGTGGTTTCCGGGTCGATCACGACGTCGGTGTTGTCGTCAAGAACGACCGGCGAACGCGTCGCCATTGCGATGGCCACTGGCAGCGCAGCATCGTTGGTGGCAGTGGAACTGGGCAGCATGTGTACGAACGTGAGCAGGTCGGCGAGGACGTTGCCGTCCACCGTCAACTCGACGACCACCGGATACAGGCCGGGTCGCGGGAACTGCAGCGCGGCGGTGGTGCGCGTGACGCTCTCGAGCGGGACGGCGAACTCCAGGCGACCAGCTGCGGGTTGGCCGAGGCCGACCACCGCCAGATCGACGCTGTCGATCGCCCGAGGGAGTTCACCCTCAAGTGCCGCGGACACCGCAGCGGGTGTGGACACGCGGTTGTAGGCGGTGACCACGAGCGTGGCGCGCACGACGGTGGCAGCATCGATCTCGGTGGGAACGCCGACGACAGCGGAGAACGTGCCAGCAGGATCGAGGTCGAAGACCTGTGAGATGAGTTGTAGCGGAGAGTCGGATGCCCACGTCGGTCTGGCCGGCCCGACGGCGCTCGTGTGGGCGATGGGAGCAACAGCCATCCAACCGAGCGCGAGCGCGAACACAGCCGCTGCGCGGCGATGAGCGGACCGAGTGGAGCGTGAACCAAGCATTCGGGCGTGGATCATGTCAGATCCCGTTCATACACCCGCAGGCGCTCGGCGAGCGGTCGGAAGCCGACCCGCTCGTAGAGCGCCAACGCACCGTCGTTGTCGACGGGGGTGTTCACCAGCGTGCGGGTGACTCGCCAGCGCGAAAGGTATGCCAACGAGTCGAGCACGAGGGCGAGGCCCAGTCCTTGGCGGTGCATGCTCGGTTCCACGGCGAGCCGTTGCAAGAAACCCTGTTTCCCGTCCCGTCCGGTGATCGCGTAGGCGCTGAGCGGGTCGCCGATGGCGCGCGCTCGATGGCGAGGTGTTGCGGTGCAGACGTCGTGAATCGCAATGTCGTCGAGCGACCACTCACGGCCGAAAGCAGCCTGGTCGGTCAGGCTGGCCTGACGGCGTTCGGCGATCAGCAGACGGCGACTCGGAATGCCCGGGTCGACCACTCGGCGCTGCGCGCCACGGGTCGTGTGGTGCTCGAGCAGCATCAACTCCTGCAACACCGTGAAACCAACTGACTCCAGCCGGGGGATCGCGCCGCCGGTGACTGCGGTGGTGCGAACTCGTGTGAAACCGATCCCGGCCAACTCCATCGACCAGCGTTGCAGGTCGTCAGTGGACGGCAGGCTGCGCTGTTGGTACATCACCAACTGCGCCGTGGTGGGCTGGAACGACCACTGCTGCACGCGGCAGGAAACATCATCTCCGCGTAGGACGAACGGTGCTCGTCGTCTGCTGGGGGGTGTGTTGCGCTCGTCGGCCACGTAGCTCACCGCGGAGACCGTAGTGGCTGTCGCCCGCTGCCGGGAGGCCCGCTGCCGGTACCGCCCGATAGCGTCGCGTGCCGTGACCGTGCTGTTCGCCACCCACGCCGCGTACCTCGAGCACCTCGCTGGTCCGCGGCACCCCGAGCGGCCCGAGCGGCTGAACGCGGTGTGGGAGGGCGTCCAGTTGGCCGACCTGACCGACGCGATGGAGATGCTCGACCCGCAGGGCGCTACTCGGACGGAGCTCGAGCGGGTGCACCCGATGCACTACCTCGACCGGATCGAGGGTATTTGCGCAGCAGGCGGCGGTCGACTCGACGCCGACACCTACGCCAGCGAAGGTTCGTGGCGAGCGGCCGCGTTGTCTGCGGGTGCCGGCCTCACGGCGGTGCGCGCGATGCAGGAGGGTCGCGGCGATGCAGCGTTCTGTGCGGTCCGCCCGCCCGGTCATCACGCCACCAGCAACGAGTCGATGGGCTTCTGCTTTGTCAACAATGTCGCTGTCGTAGCTGCGGCGCTGGCCGAGCAGGGTGAGCGAGTCATGATCTTCGACTTCGACGCGCACCACGGCAACGGCACGCAGGCGATCTTCTACCACGACCCGCGGGTGCTGTTCGTCAGCCTGCACCAGTGGCCGCTGTACCCGGGCACCGGCCGACACAGCGAGGTCGGCGAGGGTGCCGCCCGCGGCACCACGGTGAACATTCCGCTGCCCCCCGGCGCCACTGGCGACGCGTACCTCTACGCCTTCGATGAGTTGGTGGCGCCGATCGCAGCGAAGTTCGCACCCACCTGGGTACTGATCTCGGCCGGCTTCGATGCCCATCGCAACGATCCCATCACCGAGATGGCGCTGGCCGCCGGCGACTACGGGCCACTCACTCGACGGGTGCTGTCGTTGGTGCCGCCCGGCCACCGCCTGGTGATGTTGGAGGGCGGCTACGACCTCCATGCGCTCACTCAGTCGTCGGCGACGGTGATGCGTGTGCTGGCCGACGTGGAGGGTGAACCGTTCGAAGCCGCCACGTCAGGTGGCCCCGGCCACGGTGCGGTGCGCAAGGCGCGCGACTTCTGGGAACTCGAAGGGCTGCTGTGATTCCGGCTCGATTCCAACCGGTGCTGGAGGAACTGGCACCACTCAGCGAGCGTTTCCGCGCGGCGGGTTATCGGCTGTACCTCGTTGGGGGCACGGTGCGCGACCTGCTGGCCGATGCCGGCTCGCACGAGATCGACTTCGACGCCACGACGGACGCTCGCCCCGAGCAGGTGAAGCAGTTGCTCCGTGGGTGGGCGGATGCAATCTGGACCCAAGGTGAGCGGTTCGGCACGATCGGAGCCAAGAAGAAGGGTCCGCACGGAGACCGCACGTACGAGATCACCACCCATCGCGCAGAGGCGTACCACGAGGACTCACGCAAGCCCGATGTCGAGTTCAGCGATGAGATCGAGGCCGACCTCTCGCGTCGCGACTTCACGATCAACGCGATGGCACTGGAACTCACCGCTGATTCACCGACGCTGGTCGACCCGTTTGGCGGGGCGGTCGACCTGCTGACCCGTACGTTGCGTACGCCACTGGCCCCCGAGATCAGTTTCAGTGACGACCCACTGCGTATGTTGCGCGCGGCGCGGTTCATTGCCCGCCTCCAGGCGACCCCGGTGCCCGAGTTGGTGGCGGCAGTGAAGGAGATGAGCGGGCGACTAGAGATCGTGTCGGCCGAGCGCATCCGCGACGAACTCGACAAGCTGATGACGCTGCCGCACCCCTCGGCCGGACTGTGGTTCGCGATCGAGACCGGGTTGGCCGATCAGTTCCTGCCCGAGTTGCCGTCGATGCGCCTGGAACAGGATCCGCTGCACCGGCACAAGGACGTCTTGACCCACACCCTGGCCGTGATGGAGAACGTGCGCCCGCCCAGTGAGCAGCCGTCGGGCCGACCTGAGTTCGACTTCCGGCGCACACGGCTGGCGGCCCTGTTCCACGACGTCGGTAAACCACGGACGCGCGGGTATCAGAAGGGCAAGGGCGTCACGTTCCATCATCACGACGCGGTGGGCGCTCGAATGACCCGCAAGCGACTGGAAGCCTTGCGCTACAGCAACGACGATGTACATGCGATCACCGAGTTGGTGGCACTGCATCTGCGCTTCCACACCTACGCGATGGGTTGGACGGACTCGGCCGTGCGCCGCTATGTCCGCGACGCCGGGCCGTTACTGCGGGAACTGAATGTGCTCACCCGTTGCGACTGCACCACCCGCAACGAGAAGAAAGCGCTGGTGTTGTCGCGGCGGATGGACGACCTCGAGGCGCGAATCGAAGACTTGGCCTCGAGGGAAGAGATCGCGGCGATCCGGCCGGAACTGCACGGTGGCCAAGTGATGGAGCAGTTGCAGGTCGGGCCGGGACCGGTGGTCGGCAAGGCGCTGGCCTTCCTGTTGGAGATCCGACTGGAAGAGGGCATGCTCGGCGAGGACGAGATTCGCAAGCGTCTTGACGTTTGGTGGCAATCCGAACACGGTCAGTGATACATTGCGTTCGGTCCGTGCTGCGTTTTGGTTGCGTGTGGACCACGGGAGTCGTGGCAGGTGGAGCCGGGCATGAGTGAGGAGCAACGTCGTTGGACGTGGCAGCCCGGTATGCCAGTGGCCGCCCGCACCGTGGCTCTGGCCGCCAGTTGGGCTGCACTGGTGATGTTGGGGGCACTGGCGATCGGCACCTCCGAACTTCACCACTGGGAGCAAGCGATCGCGCTCGCCCTGTTGGGCGTGTCGCTGGCCGGCGTGTTCGTGGCTCGATCGCGAGCAGACGCCGAGGCGCAGGATCACTGGAACCTGTTGGCCGTCGCGTTCGCCGCATCGGGGATCGCGCAGTTGTTCGTCATCGTCGGGCAGTCGCGGATCAACGAGCACCAGTTGCCCTCGATCACCGACGTCGCGTTCTTGCTCTTTCAGGTGTTGGTGGCTGGGTTCTTCCTTCGGTACGTCAACACCGGCAATCGGGTCCATCTCGCCACACATCTCTTCGATGCCCTGCTGCTCGCTACGGCGCTTACGTTCTTGCTGTGGGAGCTCGTGCTGCGCCATGACCTCGGCGAACTCTCGCGGCTCTCGGGCACCACACAGGTGCTGGTGGTGCTCGACCCGTTCCTCGATTTCCTCGTGTTCAGCCTCGTGGTGTTGCTGTTGTTGGTGGATCGCTCCCCAGTGCGCGTGATGTCGCTACTGGGCGCCACGGCGCTTGCTGCGGGTGATGTCGTCACCGGTGGAGGCGTCAACGTCGAGCGTGGCCGTTTGGTGATCGGCGGGCTGTGCTGGATCTTGGGTGTGCTGGCGTTGGTGATCGCGGTGGCGTTGCCGGCCGGGCGTCGGGTCGAGCCACTGCGTCCGACACTCACCCGATTGGCCGTGGTGCACGGCACAGTGACCGTCGGGCTGTGGGTGGCCACTTGGAAGTACGTGCTGCACGACCAGCCGCCCACCGTGGTCACCGTGGTCATCGGTCTGCTCACCGGTCTGTTCTGGACCTCGACGCAGATCGCCTGGCATCGCGTGTCCAGCGACTGGGCCAACCGCCTCAATGGCTCGATCGTCGAACTGCAACAGACACAGGACGAACTACGCGAACTCCTCGACGATCTGCCGGCAGCCGTGGTGGTGCTGGCCCGGGACGGTCGTATCCGTGAAGTCAACGCGCAGGCGTCGGGGTTGACCGGTCTACGCGCCGGCGACATGGTCGGTCGCTACTTCACCGACTTGTTCTCCGCTGATGACCGAGTGGCGTTGGTGCACATGTGGAATGAGGTGCATTCGGGCAAGGCGATGGAGAACCCGACGCTCACCTTCACTCGCCCAGATGGCAGCACGGTGCTGCTGGAAGGCGACTCCAACTTGCCATTGCGCAATCCCGACCGAGTGGTGATTGCCCTGCGCGACGTCACCCAACGGGTGATGGAGGCCAATCGTCTCGAGCGTGCCCGTGAGCGATTCCGTCTCGCGTTCCACGGCGCCCCCACGGGCATGGCGCTTTCGTCGGACGCGGGAGGCACGATCCTCGATGTGAACGAGTCGTTGGTGCGCATGCTCGGCCGCGACCGCGACGACCTCATCGGTCGCACGGTCGAGGAGATCAGCCACCCGGACGACTGGCAACGCACGATCACCATGTTGCATCGAGGGGGCACCCAGGACCTCGAGAACTACCGCGTCGAACGGCGCTACCTGCGCGGTGACGGCGGTGTGGTGTGGGCGCGCACATGGGTATCAGTGATGGACGATGGGGATGGCGGCTCACTCGCGATCTCGCACATCGAGGACGTCACCGAACAGCGACACAACGAGGAACGGCTCGAGTGGGCTGCCACGCACGACGGTCTCACCGGACTACCGAACCGGTTCCGTTTCCTCGAACGTCTCGGCCTGTATCTGGAGACTGCCGAACCGGGTTCGATCGCTGTGTTGTTCATCGACCTCGACAACTTCAAGGTGATCAACGACAGCATGGGCCACGCGGCCGGTGATCAACTGCTGCAGACGATGAGTGAGCGCCTCCGGTCGGTCGTGCGTGATCGCGACATGCTGGGCCGCTTCGGTGGCGACGAATTCATCGTGCTGCTACGCGACATCGGCAATGGCCATAATCCGCAGGATGTCGCCGAGCGGTTGCGCCAGGAGATTGCCCGTCCGATGGAGATCGACGGTGCCGAGTTGTCCGTGACGGCCAGCATCGGCATCATCTTGTCCGACCGACCGGGCATCACCACTTCGGAGATGCTGCGCGATGCCGACGCCGCCATGTACCGCGCCAAGGCACGTGGCCGCGACTGCGTCGAGGTCTTCTCGCCCGGTAGCCACGACGCCACGGTGCTCACGCTGCGCACTACGAACGAACTTCGCCGCGGTCTCGAACGCGGCGAGATCGTGCCCTACTACCAACCGATCGTCCAACTAGACGACGGGCACCTGGTGGGCTTCGAGGTGCTGGCGCGGTGGCGACACCCGGATCGCGGTCTGCTCGCCCCCGAGCAGTTCTTGCCGATGGCCGAGGAGACCGGTCTCATCGGCGACGTTGGCGCCGAGATACTGCGTGCCTCGCTGGTGCAGTTGGGCCGCTGGCGAGACGGCGACCCACGCTTCGAGGATCTCACGGTGTCGGTGAATGTGAGCGTGCGGCAGTTGATGAGCAGTCAGTTCGTCGACATCGTGGCGCGTGCGCTCGCGGAAGGTGGCGTGCCGTCGGGTGCGTTGTGGCTGGAGATCACCGAGTCAGCGCTGATGTCCGATGTGAAGGCAGCCATCGCTGCGTTGCGTGAACTGCGCGGCCTCGGTCTGCACCTCGCAGTCGACGACTTCGGCACGGGCTACTCCTCGCTCACCTATCTGAAGCGATTCCCGGTGGAGGCGATCAAGGTCGACCGAGGTTTCGTCAACGGACTCGGCATCGACGTGGAGGACTCGATGATCGTCGAGGCGGTCATCAACCTGGGTCACTCGTTGGGGCTCTCGGTGGTGGCCGAGGGTGTGGAGACACCGCTACAACTCTCGCGTTTGCGTGAACTCAACTGCGATCGCGGGCAGGGCTACTTGTTCGGGCGTCCGCGTCCGGCCGAACTCGTCGAGGCCGAGTACTCGCTGGGCTAACTGCCTGAGGTCCGCTCTTAGACACCTTGTTTGCGAGCACGCACCACGAGCACCGAGGGGCACAGTGGTTCGCGCACGCGATGGTCGGGCAGCTCGTTCACCATGTCGAGGTGGAAGTTCGAACGCTCAAACGCCATGTACAACTCGCCGAAGCTGTGCACACCGTGAGCGTAGACATGATGGGCGGTGCGCTCCTGAGCGAACATCACGGCGACCGGATGGGTGGTTGCGACCACGAACGACGCGCCAGGTTTCAGCACACGGTGCACCTGGCGCAGCAGCCGGGGCAGGTCGTCTGCTGCGTTCAGCGAGTGCGAGGCAACGACGAGATCGACCGACGCGCTGGTGGCGAACCCGAGGTCGGCGAGCTCACCCTGGTGACACTCGACCTTGACCTCGGCGCGTTCAGCCGAGGCGCGCAAGCCGGCGATCGCGCGCGGGTCGGGGTCGAGTGCAATCGCCTTCGCGCCCATCAGCGCCATGGCGATGGAGTTTGGCGGGGACGACACGCCCAGTTCGATGACACGTTTGCCCACCAGGTCGCCGCAGAGACGCAACTCGGCGTCGTCGGCAACGTTGGCGCCGTACGAGATGTTCATCTCCTTAGTGTCGCGTGCACGTGAGAGCTGTTGGGGGATGACGGGCGCGGGGCTTGCAGCCGGTCTGCAGCGCTAGCCTCTCGGGCCATGACGTTCGGTATGGGCGCACTGCGCGGCACCCCAGGGGTGGTCGATCATCGACTGTCACGCCGACACCTGATCAATGAGTACAAGCGCGGTCGCCTTCGTCAGGATCAGGTCTGCGACGCCCATCCGGAACTCATCCGGGCAGCGCGCAATCTGGGGTCGCCGGCGTCCATCTCCTGCCCCATCTGTGGCGACGAGGAACTGCGTCTGGTCACCTACGTGTTCGGGGCTCGGTTGCCGTCGCACGGCCGGTGCATCAGCAACGCCGAGGAGCTACGGAAGCTCAACACGCGTCCCGATGAACTCACCGCCTACGTGGTCGAGGCATGTGTGGGCTGCAAGTGGCACCACTTGTTGCGGGTCCTGCCCGTGGGAAGCAGTACCGCCAAGGTGCGGCGTACTTCGTGAGTCGGGCCGACCAGAACGGGCCGGTCAGAACGGGCTGAGGCCCATTCGGTTACGGATGCTGATGGCCTCGCCGACGTGAGCGTGACCGTGGGCAATCACCGGCCATTGCACCAGCCACCACAACTGCTTGCCTTCCCACATGCTGTACAGCCAAGGAAGTTCGTCGCGGTCGAGGCCAGCGTGAGAGGAGAGCCGCAACTCGGTGTGTGGCTCGATGTCGAGCACGAGATCACCCAAGTGCGCCAGCCATTCTGCGGTCTGGTCGAACACGGCGGTGACGTACTCGACGAGCGCTCTTGCGTCGATACTTGCTGTGGCCTGGCGATCCTCACTCTCGGACAGACCCACCGAGAGCGGTGCAGCGCTGAGACCGAGCGGTTCGCGGTTGATGAGAAACAGGGCAGGGCGATTCCGGATGACTGCATTCACTGCCAGGTCTTGGTGGCGGGTGATGTGCAGCAGCAGGCCGGCCAAGGTGGCGCCGCCACCGTCGACCTGTTCGTGCCAACGGTCGTGGGGCACCAGCCGAATCACGGTGTCGAACAGTTTCGACCGCACCGCAGTGAAGTCGGCCATCATCCAGGCGTGCAGGTTCACGTCGCTCACCGTACCGCACCGGCCTGCGGCGGAATGCTGTGAGACCCGTGCGTCACACTGTCCACAGATGTCGCCCGTCCTGGTCTGCCGTAAAGCCCGATACACTTCGCGGGTCATATTGGCCCTGCCCCATGAAGGGGCCCCGGGAAACCCCCGGGTCCGAAGGGAGGTAACACGCGAATGATGCGTGCGTACGAGTTCATGATCATCCTCAATGGTGATCTCGAAGAGCCTGCTGCCCAGGCGTGGGTGAAGTCGGTCACCGACTCCATCACCAAAGCTGGCGGCAGTGTTCACGGCAAGCCCGAGTGGTGGGGTCGGCGACAGTTCGCCTATCTCATCAACAAGAAGGAATACGGCTACTACGCCGTGATGAACGTCGTGGCCCCCGGTGGCGCCCTCGACGACTTCGAGCGCTCGCTCCGTATCGCCGACGACGTCGTGCGCCACAAGCTGCTGCGTCTTCCCGACGCCGAGGCAGCTCGTCGCGGCATGATGGCCCCGGCCTGATCCTTCCCGGCATCACGCCGACATTCCGTAAGGAGCTTCCACCATGGCCGACAGCAACATCACCCTCGTGGGCAATCTCACACGCGATCCCGAACTCCGCTTCACCACCGGTGGTCGCGGCACGGCGAGCTTCGGGCTCGCCGTCAGCCGCCGCTATCAGGTGAACAACGAGTGGCAGGAACAGACGTCGTTCTTCAACGTCGTCGCCTGGGGAACGCTTGCCGAGAACGTTGCCGCATCCCTCAACAAGGGTCACCGCGTCATCGTCACTGGTCGACTCGAGCAGCGCTCGTACGACACCAAAGAGGGCGAGAAGAAGTCGATCGTCGAGATCGTTGCCGACGAGATCGGACCCTCACTGCGGTGGGCGCGTACCGAGATCGAGCGCATCGCTCGTGACGGCGGCGGCGCTGGCGGCGCTGGCGGTGCCGGAGGTTCCGGTGGCGGCAGTGGAGCAAGCAGCGGCGGTAGCCGCGTTCCTGATCCTGTGTACGGCGACGAAGAGCCGTTCTGAACCAGTTCCAGATTTTCGAGAAAGCATTGACCGATGGCGAATAACCAAAACAGCAAGAAGTCCAAGCCGAGGGCGCCCAAAGATGGGGCCAACCCGAAGAAGTTCAAGAAGAAGACCAGCGTCCTCATCACCGACAAGATCGAGTACATCGATTACAAGGACGTCAACCTTCTCACCCGCTTCGTGAGTGACCGCTCCAAGATCCGCAACCGTCGGGTCACGGGCAACACGGTGCAGCAGCAGCGCGAGATCGCCAACGCGATCAAGAACTCGCGAGAGATGGCACTGCTGCCGTACACCAAGCGCGTCTCGCAGACCCGCACCTCGCGCCCGCCGCGTGATGGCGACAACCGTCGCGAGCGTGGTGGCGAAGATCAGGTTCGCGAGAGCCAGGTCGAGGCCACTGAGGTTGAGTCCGCAGAGATCGACGAAGTCGCTGGCGACGAGGTGGAGGTCTGATATGAAACTCATCCTTCGTTCCGATCGCAAGGGCCTCGGCAAGCGCGGCGACATCGTCGAAGTTGCCGATGGCTACGGCCGCAACTTCCTGCTTCCCAAGGGGCATGCATTCACCGCCACCGACGGTGCAGTGGACCAGGCAGCCTCGATGCGTCGTGCCCGCGACCTGCGTGATTCGCAGGACCGCGAAAGCGCCCAGACCGTTGCCAAGGCACTCGTCGCCAAGACCTTCACCATCAAGGTGAAGGCCGGCGCTGAGGGTCGCTTGTTTGGTTCGGTCACTTCCGCTGATGTCGCCGCTGCCGTCGAGGCACAGGCCCACGTGGCCCTCGACAAGCGTCAACTTCACGTCGACCACATCAAGACCACCGGCACCTACCAGGTCTCGGCCAAGTTGCACCACGACGTCGAGTTCCCGATCACCATCGAGGTCGTTGCCAAGTAATCACGGAGTCACACTCCAGATCGTTGTCCACAGCCCCGGTAAACCTTCACGGTGATTACCGGGGCTGTGCTGTCTGCCCACAGATTTCCTTTGTCCACAGGTCATCCACAGGGTTGACCCCCCTAGCGATCCACAGGCCCGACAAGGCAAGGTAGGTCCACCATGAGTGACTTCCGACGTGAGGCCAGTAATCAGCGAGACTCGAGTCGTTCCGCGCCTCGGCGCACCGACGGCCGGGTGCCCCCGCACAACCTGTCTGCCGAGGAGAGCCTGCTCGGCGCGTTGCTGTTGTCGCGCGATGTTGTCGGTCAGGTGGCCGAGCTCGGCCTGCATGTCGAGCACTTCTACAAGCCATCGCACCAACACATTTACTCGGCCATCCGGGGGTTGATGGCCAACGGCAATGCCGTCGACATCATCACCGTCGCTGACGAGCTGCGCCGCAACGGTCTGCTCGACGAGGTCGGCGGGGCGCAGATCCTCAACGAGTTGCAGAACGCCACGCCGGCGATCTCCAACGCCAGTCGCTACGCCAAGATCGTGCAGGACACGGCGATGTTGCGTCGCCTGATCAGCGTGGCCGGCGAGATCACCGAACTCGCCTACATGGAACCCGACGACGTCACCAAGGCGCTCGACGAGGCAGAGTCCAAGGTGTTCGAAGTTGCCGAGGACCGAGTGGTCGACAGCACTCGCCAACTCGGCGATCTGCTGCCGCTGGCGATGGATCAACTGCAAGCCACGTTCGAGCGCGGCGACACCATCACCGGCACCGCCACTGGCTACAACGACCTCGACGAACTGCTCTCCGGACTGCAGCCCAGCACGCTGAACATCATCGGTGCCCGACCCGCAATGGGAAAGACAGCCCTGGGGTTGGGCATCGCCACACACGTCGCGAAGACCACTCAGAAGCCGGTGCTGGTGTTCTCCCTGGAAATGGGCCACGCCGAACTCACACAGCGCATCCTGTCCAGCGAGGCCGAGGTCGAGTCGCAGAAGTTGCGGTCAGGCCGATTGGCGGAGACCGACTGGACCAAGATCGGCAAGGCGATCAACCGCCTCGATAGCGCGCCGTTGTTCCTGGATGACAACCCGCGCGTCACCGTCATGGAGATCCGCGCCAAGGCGCGGCGATTGAAGTCTCGCCACGGTGGCCTGGCGCTGATCATGATCGACTACCTGCAACTGATGAGTGGTGGGTCGAACTCCGAGAACCGCCAACTCGAGGTCAGTGAAATCAGTCGTGGTCTCAAAATCCTGGCCCGTGAACTCGAAGTGCCGATCATCGCGCTCAGTCAGCTCAGCCGAACGCTGGAGTCGCGCGCCGACAAGCGTCCGATGCTGGCCGACTTGCGCGAATCCGGCTCGCTGGAACAGGACGCCGACGTGGTCATGTTCCTGTACCGCGATGAGGTCTACAACCGGGATTCACCCGACAAGGCCAGTGCAGAGCTGATCATCTCCAAGCACCGTTCCGGCCCCACCGGCGTGGCGCGCCTGGTGTTCCGCGGTCAGTACACCAAGTTCGGAAACGCCGCCCGCAACGTGTGACGCTGCACCCGATCTTCGCCACCTCGGCGTGGTCGGGCAGACTGTGGGCATGTTCCTCGGGAAGAACCTCATCGTGTGGTTGCTGCTGGCGCTCGGCGGCGCGCTGTTCGCCGGCAACGTGATGGCGCTGGTGCGCCCACCCAACGCCCCACGCAAGGACGGCGACCTGGAGATGGCGCCGCGTCGTCGCAGCATGATGATGGCTGCGTTGGGTTTGGTGGTGGCCATCGCAGCCGTCGGCGCGCTGATCGCCCGCAGATGACGGCCGTGGACTGGGCACCGGGCACGGACTGGTGGGAACTGGTGGTGGCACGGGCCGAGGCGACTCCCGATGCCCGGATGCTGATCGACGAGCATGATCGCACGATGACGTTCGGGGAGTACCGCCGGCGTGCAGAGGAGGTTGCCGCCGGGCTCGCCGCACTGGGGATGTCCCGCGGCCAGATGGTGAGTTGGCAACTGCCGACGTGCCTCGAGTCGGCAGTCTTGATGGCGGCACTCGGACGCCTGGGAGTGGTGCAGAACCCGATCATCCCCATGCTGCGCACCGCTGAGATCAATGTGATCATCGGGCAACTGCACAGCGACTGGTACGTCGCGCCGGATGTGTGGCGCAACTTCGACTACGCCGCGATGGCGCACGCCGCCGCCGCCGAGTTCGGGTGCCGGGTGTTGCAGGTGACGCCGGGCGAGTTGGCCAGCCTGCCGCGTGGCGACATCGCGGCACTGGCGCCGTACGAACCCAGTAGTGATGTCCGCTGGATCTATTACACGTCGGGCACCACGGCACTGCCCAAGGGGATCCGCCACACGGATGCATCTGCGCTGTCGGTGTCGAACGTGGCAGTCGACGCGTGGAAGATCGAGTTCGGTGATGTGTTCCCGATCGCGATCCCCGTCACCCACGTCGGCGGGATCATGCTGATCGCCGGTCAGTTGCGGCTGGGCTTCGTGCTCGGGCTGTTCGAAGGATTCGACCCGGTGCACACACCCGCAGCGATGGCCCGCATGGGCGCAACGCACCTCGGGTCGGCCGTGCCGTTCTTCATCGCCTATCTCGCCGCCCAACGGGCGAATCCCGACGAGCGACTGTTCCCGAAGCTCAAGGTCTGTATCGCCGGTGGTGCGCCACTCCCGCCGGAACTCCATGAACAGGTCAAGGCCGAGTTGGGTGGTGGTGGCATCATCAACGCGTACGGCCTCACCGAATGCCCGTCACCGTGCTCGGTGCGCGCCACCGATCCTGAGATCGCATTCCAAGGGTCGGTCGGTCGACCCATCCACGGTGTGGAGGTGCGCGTTGCTGCCGACGGTGAACTTCGGTTTCGTGGCCCGCAACTGTTCCTCGGCTACGTCGATGCTGCACTCGACGCAGATGCGTTCGACAGCGACGGCTTCTTCCGTACGGGCGATCTGGGCGAGGTCGACGAGCACGGCTATGTGCACATCACCGGCCGGATCAAGGACATCATCATTCGCAATGCCGAGAACATTTCGGCTGTCGAAGTAGAGAACGTGCTGCATGAGCACCGGTCCATCCAGGACGTCGCCGTGGTGGGCGTGCCCGACCCGAAGACCGGTGAGCACGCCGTCGCCGTGATCGTGCTCGCGCCCGGTGCCGCGCCGCTGACGCTGCAGGAGATCGGTGAGCACTGCACTGCGCGTGGGTTGGCTCGGCAGAAGACGCCGGAGCAACTTGACTTTGTGGATGTGCTGCCACGCAACTCGATGGGCAAGATTCTCAAACACGAACTACGCGCGCGGCTGGTCGGCTGACGACACGTCAGCTCGCTCAGCTGTCGAATGCCACGCGGTGCAGCAACGGAATGAAGTGCTCGAAGTCTGGGTCGTTGCGGCCCACGACCTTGGCGCTGTCGTCCCACTCGCGAAGTTGTACCGCTGCGTGAAATTGAGGGTGCGCCTCGAAGCGGACCCGCTCTTCGGGACTCATCCGGCCGCCCTGTAGCACCAGGCTGCGCATCGAGGCGTCGCTCAGCGTCATCAGGTAGCCGGCATCGACGGCGCAGCGCCACCGCTTGGCATCCACATGGAGGGCGATCGGGGCAGTGACGAGCGCAGGGAAGAGCAGCGCCAGCATGCGCACCCCGGCGGCCTCATGGCGCAGGTCGGTGTCGAATGCCTCGGGTCGCGGCCCGTGCTCAGCGAGGTCGACGAGGTGGCCGACATCGTGCAGCAACGCGGCTGCGGCCAACTCGTCGCTCGCGCCCGCAGCAATCGCCAACTCGGCTGCCTGCACCGCATGCACCGTCTGGGTGACAGCCTCGCTGTAGTACTCGCCACCCCAACGGTGGTAGAGATCGACAATCTCATCGATGTCGACGAACTGCGGGAACTTCGTCGTCTGGTTCATACGGGTCTCCCTTCGAAGTCGTTGATCAAGCTCACCTGGACAGTGCCGGTGGTGTGGGGGGTTTCGCGGAACTCACGCAGCTTCTGCGCGTAGTACGCAGCACGCAGGTCGCCTTCTGCGGCCGCGTTGTACGTCGGGTAGACGGCACGTCGGTCGCGGGCCGTGCGGTTCGGGCCACTGCGGTGCGGGGTACGGCTGTGGAACCACAGCACTTGCCCTGCGCGCACTTCCACCGGCGTCCAGTTCAGCGTGGCAACGACGTCCTCTGCGATACAACCACGCGCGTTCATCGCAAGTACGTCGGCGAAGCAGTCAGCGACCACTTCCAGACAGCCGTTCTCGAGCAGCGCGTCGTCGATGGCAATCATGCAGGACACGTGGGTGTCGACGAAGCGGTAGGCAGGTGCGTCCTGGTGCGGCGAATAGCCTGCGCCGCCGGCGAGCTTGTAGTTGATCTTCTCTTTGTAGAGCACAGCCGGCTCACCAAGGAGGGCGCCGGCGGTCTCGAGCAGTACGCCACTGGTGAGCATCGTGCCCAATGGTGCGTGAAAGGGTACGAAGTTCTCGGTGCGGCACAGACGCGGGCCGAGGTCGGTGAGCTCTCGATAGTGCAGCCACTCACCCTCGTCGGGCCAGTGCTGCACTTCGTCCACCCATGTTCGCAGGCGCTCCACCACTGGGGCTGAGAAGGGGGTCGTCAACACCCAGCCGTGGCGGCGGAAGTGGTCGACGGTCTGGGAGTCCATTGTCTGCCAGTCTGCCAATAGGCCTCACTGGGTGCGTGGCAATCGTGACGAGCACGCGCATCGTTCCACCGGTGGCCATGTTGCGTTCACCGCCCTGTGGCCTGGCATCACCTACCGTTCAGTTGCAACGAGCTGGAGGTGTGCGATGACCACGACACGACGGAGCCGTCACCGGATCGCCTTGGTGGCCCACGACCACAAGAAGGCCGACCTGATCGAGTGGGCCGAGTTCAACCGTGGCACACTCGTCTGTCACGACCTGGTGGCCACCGGCACCACGGGTCTGCTGCTGCAGGAGAAGGTCGGCCTCGATGTGAAGCGGTTGCACAGTGGCCCGCTCGGCGGCGATATGCAGCTCGGCGCGCTCATCACCGAAGGGGATATCGACCTGCTCGTGTTCTTCTGGGACCCGTTGGAGCCCCAGCCCCACGACCCCGATGTCCGCGCGTTGTTGCGGATCGCCGTGGTCTACAACACGCCGACGGCGTGTAACCGGGCGACGGCCGACTACCTGATCTCGTCGCCACTGTTTGCCTCAGCCGATTACCCGCGATCATCCCAGAAGGAATGACCGCGGGCAGGAGCAGGGTGCGCTGCGTCAGCCGACGCGGTGCAGCGTGTTCGCGTCGGTGTGCGCGAACGTCTCGCCGAATTCCTTCATCTTCAGCCCGGTGTTCTCGGCGTAGCTCCAGGTGCCGTCACCGATGGTGATGGTGACCTCGTAGGTGACGCTGCTGGCGTTGGCCGTGAGGTACTGGTTCTCGGCGATCTTGTACTGCGGGTGGTCGATGGCGGCCTTCATCGTGAAGCTGGTGGCGTCGGCCGAGGCCACGCCGCCGGCGAGCACGGTGATGCCGCGGGGCACCACAAAGCCACGCAGCACTTCACCGGTGGCGCTGTCCCACAGCCAGTACCCGACCTCGGTGTGGAACGGGTTGTCTTCGCTCTCGCGCCACATCGCGGTCTTGTAGTCGAGGCCGTAGAGGTGCTGGCGGCCGTTGTCGACCGGACCGAACGGCTTGAGCGTGACCTTCTCCTTGTAGGGGGTGCCGAGCACCTTGCCCTGGGAGTGCGAGTAGGCAGTGTCGAGACCACCGGTCCCTTCCCACTCACCGATCAGACCTGCGAGGGGGCCCCATTCGTTCGCCATGTGTGTCTCCTCTTTCGTCGCTGCGTGAACTGCGGAGGTGATCCTACGGTTGCAGCCGAGCGAGACGGGCGAGGATTGCAGCAGTCTCCGGCACCTTGGTGATCAGCGGCGAATGGTCGGCATCGAGCGTGATCACGTGGGTGCAGCGAGCGGCCAACAGGTCTTGATGGTTGATCGCGATCGCACGGTCGCGCAGGCAGCGCACGAACGTGCTGGGCACTCTCTTCCAGCCAGCACCCGTGGCCGACTGTACGAACGTGGCGATCGGTTGCTCGTTCAATCGCGCCACCGCGGCCTGGGCGACTGCCGGTGCTGCGTCGCCGTAGATCGCGGGGATCGCGGCCTGCGGGTCGAGTACGAGCGTTCCGTGATCGCTGCGACTGCGGGCCGCACCCAACAACGTCGGTGGTTCTTCGGGCACGCCGTTCAACACGCCGATCTTCACCACGGACTCGCCCTCGTCGAGCACGAACGCCGAGACGTACACGAGATGTGCGACGTGGTCGGTGTGTAGGGCGGCCTCACCGATCACTGCGCCGCCGTAGCTGTGGCCGACCAACACCACGTCAGTGCCCAGGCGGTCGATCGCCTCAGCCACGCAGGCTGCGTCACCGTGTAGGTCTCCCGGCGGCAACGGCGACAGACCGTGACCGGGGAGGTCGATCGCGTACGACGGCACGCCGAGCTGGTCGAGTTCGGCCTGTAGTGCGCTCCAGCACCAGGCACCATGCCAGGCACCGTGCACCAGGACCACGGGCAACACGGGATCACTCATCGCGCCAGTCTGGCACCGGTACCTAGCCCATGTAGATGGCGTGGCGCTTCTCGACCGCGCTGCGGTCCACCGGGTCGGCGAGCGCGAAGCGGTTGATCAGCTCGGAGCGCAGGGCTTCGAACGGGATCACCGAGTCGATTACCAACTCGCTGGCCAGGCGATACAGATCCACATCGACCTCGTATTGCTCGCGCAACTGCGCCACATACGCAGCGCGTTCATCGAGATCGACGATGGCCTGGATCTTGTTCGCGTACACCGCGTTCACGGCAGGTTCTGGGCCCATCACTGCGATCTTCGCGGTGGGCAACGCGATGACGGCGATGGGGTCGAACGCCGGACCGCACATTGCATAGAGGCCGGCGCCGTAGGCCTTGCGCACGATGACGCTGATCTTCGGCACTGTGGCTTCAGTGACGGCCGTGATCATCTTCGCCCCGTGACGGATGATGCCCTGACGTTCCACCTGGCTGCCGATCATGAACCCGGGCACGTCGGCCAGGAACACGAGCGGGATGTTGTAGGCGTCGCACATCCACACGAAGCGGGCGGCCTTGTCGGCCGAGTCGCCGAACAACACACCGCCTTTGTGCATCGGGTTATTGGCGACGATGCCCACGACGTGGCCGTCGAGGCGGCCGAAGCCGGTGGTGAGTTCGGGTGCGAACAGCGGCTTCAGCTCGAAGAAGCTGTCCGCGTCAACGAGGCACTCGATGACCTTGTGCATGTCGTAACCGGCAGCTTCGGTTGCGGGCAGCTCCTTGCGGGTGAATTCGCGCACGGGCAGCTCTGGCTGCACCTGCGCGGGGCGGTCGCGCCAACGCTCGGGCAGGTAGCTGAACAGGTGCTTGGCCTGCTCGATCGCGTGTGGGTCGTCGACGGCCAGGTTGTCGCCGCAACCCGAGACGGTGGCGTGCATGCGCGCGCCACCCATCTCTTCGAGGGTCACCTTCTCGCCGATCACCTCTTCGGCCATGCGCGGCGAGCCGAGGTACATGCTGGCGTTGCCCTCGACCATGATCACCACGTCGCAGAATGCGGGGATGTAGGCGCCACCGGCAGCCGATGGGCCGAACAGGCAGCAGATCTGGGGCACCTTGCCGGAGAGCTTGACCTGGTTGGCGAAGATGCGCCCGGCACCGCGACGACCCGGGAACAGATCAACCTGGTCGGTGATGCGCGCGCCCGCGCTGTCGATGAACCAGAAGATCGGCAGTTCGTGGCGCAGCGCGTACTCGGTGACGCGCACGATCTTCTCCACCGTGCGCGCCCCCCACGAACCGGCCTTCACGGTCGGGTCGTTTGCCACCACGAGCGCCGGGCGCCCGTCGACTCGGCCCTGACCCGTGACCACGCCGTCGGCCGGCAAATCCTCGGCCATCGTGTTCGCCAGCAGGCCGTCTTCCACGAACGTGCCGGCGTCGAACAGCAGCGCAAGCCGGTCGCGAACGAACAACTTGTTCTGGCGGGCGAGCTTGTCGGCCTCCTTGTGCAGGTTGCCCAGACGGGCGCGGTCCTCGCGGACCACCAGGTCTTCGTGTTCGTTCATGGTGTGATCATCCCACCGGTAGGCCGAGGCCACGCGAAATCACGAGGCGTTGGATCTCGCTGGTGCCTTCGCCGACCTCGAGGATTTTCGCGTCGCGGTAGAAGCGGGCGGCTGGTCCTTCAATGAAGCCCGACCCGCCGAGTACCTGTGTGGCGACCCGGGCAGCGGTCATCGCCGTTTCGGTGCTGTACAGCTTGGCCATCGCGGCTTCTTGCTTGAACGGCTTGCCCTGGTCCTTCAACCTGGCCGCGCCATAGGTGAGGTTGCGACTGTTCTGCACGGCGACGGCGAGGTCGGCAATCTGGAACGCCAGACCCTGGAAGCGGCCGATCGGGCCACCGAATGCCTGGCGTTCCTTGGCGTACTCGACGCTCAGGTCGAGGCAGGCCTGTGCGCTGCCGAGGGCGAGGGCGCTGATCGCGATGCGACCGTCGTCGAGAATCTTGAGGAAGTTGCGAAAGCCCGTGCCGCGGGCACCCAGCATGTTGGCGGCGGGCACGCGACAATCGACGAGGGTGATGCCATGTGTGTCGCTGGCGTGCCACCCGAGCTTGTTGTACGCCGGCTCGATGATCAGGCCGGGGGTGCCCGCCGGGACCACGAAGGAACTGATCTCACCCGGACCGGTGAGTGCGGTGACGGTGACGATGGAGGTGATTGGTGTGCCGCTGTTGGTAATGAACGCCTTACTGCCGTTGATCACCCATTCACCGCTGGCCTCGTCGAGGGTGGCCTTCGTGCGCGTGCCACCGGCATCGCTGCCGGCATCGGGTTCGGTGAGGCCGAACGCACCCAGGCGACGACCGGCGATGAGGTCGGGCAGCCACTCTGTTTGTTGATCTGGCGTGCCGAAAGAATGGATCGGGTTGGCACCCAGACCCACACCGGCGGACAACGTGATACCGAGGCTCTGGTTGACCTGACCGATCTCCTCGATCGCAATGCACAGTGAGGTGAAGTCGCCGCCGCCGCCACCCAGGTCTTCGGGAAAGGCGATGCCGAACAGTCCGAGGTCGGCCATCTTGGTGACGGCTTCCAGCGGCAGTTCACCGGCGGCTTCCCAGCGATCGACGTGGGGCAGCAACTCGCGACGGGCGAAGTCGCGAACGACGGCGCGGAAGGCGTCGTGTTCCTCGGTGCGCTCGATCATTTTGGGTCTCTTTTCGACAACTAAACGAGCGTTCAACATATCACGCGCGATTGAACGAGCGTTAGGGAAACTTTGGCCGGCCCGACCTGGGTGGGTCGGATACCGTGCGGGCATGCTCAATCCAGTTCGTAGATGGCGGCACGCGCTGGTGGGGGCGACCGTGCTGGTGACCCCAGTGCTGGCCGTCACGGGTGCCATCGGTGCTGGCACACACGCGGAGCGTTTCGACGCCAAGCAGGTGCTGGTGACGCCCGACGGCACAGATGGTGTGCGCATCCGGGAAGTCGTCGATGAGGACTTCGGTACCCACGACAAACACGGCTACGAGCGCACCATCCCCAACGACTTCGGTGTCCCCACCGCGGTGGAGGCCGCGTCACCCGACGCGCCGGATCAGTTCTCGGTGACCGAGCTGACGGGCTGGACCCGCATACGCATCGGCGACCCCGACACGACTATCGACGGCCAGCATCGCTACGTGTTGCGCTACACCTTGCCGGCGGCGCGACTCAGCGCAGGCACGCTTGCGCTCGACATCATTGGCACCGACGACTCATTGGAGACGGGCCGTTTCGAGGTGGTGTTGGCCGGTTTCGAACTGACGGATCCCACGTGCAACGTTGGCAGGTACGGCGCTGTCGGTGGCTGCTCACTCACGCGCGACGGCGACGTGTATCGGGTGGTGTTCGAGCCACTGCATCAGTACGACGGCATCACCGTCGGCGGCACGATCGTGGCGCTCGGCGAACCCGCTGACGTACCGATCCCGCCCATCCCCCCTCGTCGCAACGACAGTCGAGTGCCGCTCACGCTGGCCACCTTGGGGATCGGGGCCGTGGTCGGCCTCGGTGGCTACCGCCTGGCCAAGCGCCTCGGCCGTAACGAGGTGGGTGGCACCGGCGCCGCCGACGCGGCCTTCGCCGCGCCCGGCACTCCCACCCGTCTCGTCGCCGACGCCGACCTCGAGGCGATGGCCACCACCGAGTTCGTGCCACCCACCGGGCTACGGCCCTGGCAAGGCGCGATGCTGCTCAACGAACAGGTCGACACCACCTCGGTGTCGGCGTGGTTCTCCGACCAGATCGCGCAGGAGTACATCGTGCTCGAAGGGACGTCGCCGCAGGTGCTGAAAAGCGGCCCGAAGCTGGCCAGTGCCCCGCCCGACGTGCACGCGCGGATCGGTTCGCTGATCGGCGGTGACGGCGAGATGACGCTGGGAACGTACCACCCGTCGTTGGCCACGCTGTGGGCGGAACTCTCCGACGAGCAGCGGGAGGCTGCGCAAGCGTCGGGTTGGTGGGCGAAGTACCCGCCCGGTACCGCGGCTCACTTCCCGATTGCACTGTCGATCGGTGTCGTGTTGGCTGCTGCGGCCACCGTCATCGCGTTGTGGAGGGGTTTCGCCACCTCGTGGTGGGTCGCGATCGGCATGGCCATCACCATCACCGGGTTGACCGCGGCGGCGGCCTATCGCAGCCTGTTGCCCGTGCGTTCGGCGGCAGGCACCGCCGTGGCGCTGCGCGTCGAGTCGTTCCGCCGCTTCCTGGAAGCAAGCGAAGGAACGCATGTCGACTGGGCGTGGTCGCACGGTCTGCTGCGTGAGTACTCGGCGTGGGCCGTTGCGCTCGGTGCTGCCGATGCCTGGGGCCGCGCTGTCGGCCAGAGCGCAGTGCCCCCCGCCGAGCTCACGATGAGCACGATGCCGCTGCTGATGTACACCAGCATGGGCAGCTGGTCGCAGACCCGCACCCAGCCCTCCCAGTCGGGTGGCTCCGGTGGTGGCGGCGGCTTCTCCAGCGGTTTCTCCGGTGGCGGTGGTGGCGGCGGCAGCTCCGGCAGTTGGTGACCGTCGGTAGGGTGACGCATCGTGGCGTCGCGATCCGATCAAATCCTCCAGGCCGCAGCGCGCCTGTTCGCCGAGCGTGGTTATGGCGCGACCGGCATCGACGACATCGGTGCCGAGGTGGGTGTCAGTGGTCCGGCGATCTACTGGTACTTCCCCGGCAAGCAAGCGCTGCTCGCGGCCATGCTCGCCGATGTCAGCGAGCGCCTGCTGGCGGGTGGACGTGAATGTGTCGCCCAGTCGAAGGATGACGAGGCCGCGCTGGCTGCCTTGGTGGCGATGCAGGTGGAGTTCGCACTGGAGGAACCCGACCTGATCGTGGTGCACGGGCGCGAACTACACCACCTCGATACGGCACAGGCGCACGCCGTGCGATCGCTGCAGCGTCAGTACGTCGACGTGTGGGTGGATGTTGTCGAGCGGCTGCATCCCGGTGTGCCCCGCCAACGTCTGGCCGCCGCCGTGCAAGCCGCAATCGGGTTGGTCAACAGCACGCCCTATGTCGGCAAGTTGCCGCGCAAGGCACTGGCGCCATTGCTGCACGACATGGCGCTCGCCGCGCTGAACGCCGTCTAAGCCAGCTCGTCGAGGATCAACTGCACGTCGTCGCTGGTGGTGAGCGGGTTGACGAAGCAGAAACGCAGCACGGTCTCGCCGTTGTAGACGGTGGGCACCACGAACGCCAGGCCGGAGGCGAGCAGTTCGTCGCTCCACGTCTGGTACTGCTCGGGCGTCCAACCGACCTTGCGGAACAGCACCACCGACAACTCTGGCTCCATCAGCAGTTCCAAGCCGGCCGTGGCCTCGATCATCCGGGCCGCCTCCTTGGCGAGCAGGATGCTGTGGCTGATGGCTCGGTCGTAGGCGTCGGTGCCGTGCGAGGCGAGCGAGAACCACAGCGGCAGACCGCGCACTCGGCGGGTCATGTGCACTGCGAAGTCGCTGGGGTTCCACTCGTAGTTGGTTTCGAGTGTCTCCAGGTACTCAGCGTGCTGGGTGAGTGCCCCGCGGGCGATACCCGGCTGGCGGTACACGAGTGCTGCGCAGTCGAACGGTGAGAACAGCCACTTGTGCGGGTCGACCACGAACGAGTCGGCACCTTCGATGCCGGCGAACAACGGTCGCCCGATCGATGAGGCGAGGGCAGCCCCGCCGTAGGCCGCATCCACGTGCAGCCAGAGGTCGCGGTCGGTACAGATGTGAGCCGCGCCGGTGAGGTCGTCGACGATGCCGGCGTTGGTGGCGCCACCCGAAGCGACTACAGCGAACACTTGTCGATCAGTGACGGCATCGAGTGCTGCAAGCAGCGCAGGGCCGGTGAGGCGACCGCGTTCGTCGCCTGCGACCGTGATCACGTCCACGTCGAGCACCATCGCCGCCAGCCGTACGGAGGAGTGTGCGCTCGGGGCGGCGGCGATCGCCAGTGGAAGTCCGCGGCCGTGGTGGGTGCGCCAGTGCTGGCGGGCGGTGGTGAGTGCGGCGAGGTTGCCGAGTGTGCCGCCGCTGATGAACGTACCGCCGGCGCCTTCGGGGAATCCCGCCAGCCCGGCCAACCAGCGCAGCGTCTCATTCTCGGCGTGGATGGCTCCGGCGCCTTCCACCCACCAGTCGCCGTAGATCGATGACGCCGACACCACGAGGTCGAACAGCGTCGCTGCCTCGCTGGGTGCGGTGGGCACGAACGACAAGTACCGGGGGTGGTCGCTGGAGATACACGCCGGGGCGAGCACGTCCTTGAACAAGCGGAACGTTTCGTCGTAGCCCAGGCCGTACGACGTGATCATCTTGCCCGTCGCGGCGGTGAGTTCAGCCGGTGTTCGCGGACCGTCCAGCGGTGCTGGCGACATCCGGATGCGATCGAGCACGTACTCGAAAATCCGGTGGGCCAACAGTTCGGTGCGGTCGTCGAACTTGTGCAGGGAAGGGTCTTTGATCACCGGCGGCAACACTACGGCCTGTGGGGCGACATGGTCCGGCAGACCTAACCTTCTGTACATGTCACTGCCGGCCCGAATCATTATCCGTGAAGTGGGGGCCCGTGACGGTCTGCAGGCCGAGCAGCCGATCTCGGTGGATCAGCGGCTGGAACTGCTCGATGCGCTGCTGATTGCTGGAGTCACGCACCTCGAGGTCGCCAGCTTCGTCAGCCCGAAGGCGGTGCCGTCGATGGCCGGTGCCGCCGATGTGGTGGCCGGTCTGGGTGCACCCGAGGGTGTGGTGCGCACGGCACTGGTGCCGAACGTGCGTGGTGCGGAGATGGCGTTGGCCGCCGGGCTCGACGAACTCACGGTCACCGTGTCTGCTTCTGCGGTCTACAACGAGCGCAACGTGAAGATGACGATCGACGAGTCGGTCGAGTCGGTCGAGGCGATCTGTGCACTTGCCTCGGCTGCAGGCGTTCCCGTCGACGCAGTCATCTCGTGTGCGTTCGGTTCGCCCTACGAGGGCGATATCAAACCGGCGGCCATCGCGCTGTTGGCCGAACGACTCCGTGCCTCCGGGGCATCCGCGATCACGCTGGCCGACACCACCGGTATGGCCACACCGCGTCGCATCCAGGACGTGCTCGCGCTCACCGGCACCGACGTTGGACTGCACCTGCACGAGACACGCGGCACCGGGCTGCTGAACGCCTATGCAGGGCTGCTCGCAGGTGTGCGTCGGTTCGACACGTCGGTCGGTGGGCTCGGTGGCTCACCGTTTGCCGCTGGTGCCGCAGGCAACGTGGCCACCGAGGAACTGGTGGCGCTGTGCGACGACCTCGGCGTGTCCACCGGTATCGGCATCGACGCGCTCATCGAGGCCGCGCTGCTGGTCGAGGGCTTCGTCGGCCACTCCATACCCAGCCGCGTGGCGAAAGCCGGCCCGCGGTCGCGCCGCGCCTGAGCCTGGGGGCCAGCGAGTCGGCTTCCGGGTAGCGGTGGTTCCGCATTCCGGGACTGGAGCTTCCCAGAGACTCGAATGGGAAGAATCCTGCCCAGAATCCGACGGCTACTGGAGGCCTTTGCCAGCGCCACCGTCGACGGGGATCGACGTGCCGGTGAGGAACTTGGCAGCGTCGCTGCACAAGAACGCGGCGATGCGACCGAAGTCGGCAGGGTCGCCCAGCGTGTGCGTAGGGATGGTGGCGGCCAGACCGGCGGGGTCGTCGTACAGCCCGGCGAGCCGGTCGGTGAGGTGCAACCCGGGCTGCAGCGTGTTGACCGTGACGCCATCGGCAGCCACTTCGGTGGCCACGGTTTTCAAGAACCCGGTGAGACCTGCTCGCGCGGTGTTCGACAGGATCAGGTGGGCAATCGGCTCGCGCACCGACATCGAGGTGATCGCGATCACCCGCCCCCAGCCCCGTGCGCGCATCGCCGGGATCGTGGCCTGGCACATCGCGACGGTGGACAGCAGGTTCAGCCGTAGCGCCGGTTCGTAGTGCTCGAATGGCGTCGTGGCGAACGTGCCGGGCGGCGGACCGCCGGCGTTGGCGACGAGGATGTCGATGCCACCCATCAGCGCCTCGGCAGCCGCGACCAACTCGGGCACCGACTCGAGATCGGACACGTCGCCGACCAACGTGTGCACAGCGCCCGGTCCGTGCATCGTGGCTGTTGCCGCAGCCAGCTTCTCCGCGTTGCGAGCAACGATGGTGACGGTCGCGCCCTCGGCGACCAACGCCTGTGCGCAGCCGAGGCCCAGTCCGCTGGACGCGCCGGTGACGAGTGCCCGACGCCCTGTGAGTGCGAGATCCATGACTCGTAGGATGCCAGACATGCAGCCGTTGTGGACGCCGAGCCCGGAGCGTGTGGCCGCCACACGCATGGACCAGTTCCGGCGCTCCGTCGGCCAGGCCGACGCGGCAGGGTTGCACGAGTGGTCGGTGCGGCAACCGGGTGAGTTCTGGCAGGAGTTGTGGAGCGCTGGTGGCATCATCGGCGAACAGGGCGACGTCGCCTTCGATCCGGGCGACGGCACAGTGCTCGGTGGTCGGTTCTTCCCACACGGCTCGGTGTCGTATGCGGAGAACGCACTCGCGGTGCGCGCCGGCGCCGGCGAGGAGGCGATCGTCGCAATCGGCGAGCACGGCGAACGGCGCAGTTACACGTGGGCGCAGCTACGCGCCGAGGTTGCCGCACTCGCCCGCGCCCTCGTGATCGATGGCGTGAAGCCTGGCGATCGTGTCGCCGCCTACATGCCGCACGTGGTCGAGACGATCATTGCCTTCCTGGCCGCCAACGCAATCGGCGCGGCGTTCACGTCCACCTCCAGCGATTTCGGTGTCGCTGGTGTCGTCGACCGTTTCGGGCAGACCACCCCCACCGTGCTGGTGGCCGCCGACGGCTACCGCTACGGCGGCAAGACGTTCGACTGCCTGCCACGCATCGCGGAGATCGCCGCGCAATTGCCGTCGCTCAAGCGCACGATCGTCGTGGGGGTGCTGAGCGACCAGCCCGATGTGACCGCCATCGCCAATGGCGTGGGCTGGGTCGAGCACATCGCCCCCCACCGTGGCGCCGCGCTCACGTGCTTGCGGATGCCTTCCGACCAGCCGATCTACATCCTCTACTCCAGCGGCACGACAGGGAAGCCGAAGTGCATCACCCACCGCGCGCTCGGCGTACTGCTGATGCACGTGAAGGAACAACAACTGCACTGCGACGTGCGCGCCGGCGACCGGGTGTTGTACTTCACCACCTGTGGTTGGATGATGTGGAACTGGCTGGTCAGCGTGCTGGTCAGCGGCGCCACCGCCGTGCTGTACGACGGCAACCCCGCGCACCCGGACGCCAGCCGCCTGTTCGACATTGCCGACTCCGAGCGGCTCACGTTGCTCGGTGTGTCGGCGAAGTACATCGACAGCGTGCACAAGGCTGGCGTGCGCCCGGTTGCTACACACGACCTCACCGCGCTGCGCACCGTGTGCAGCACCGGGTCACCGCTCAGCGAGGAAGGGTTCCGCTGGGTGTATGAGGCGATGAAGCCCGATGTGCACCTGGCATCCATCAGCGGTGGCACCGACATCTGCGGCTGTTTTGTCGGTGGTGACCCCACGCTGCCGGTGTACGCCGGCGAGATCCAGGGGCCCAGCCTGGGCATGGCGGTGGGTGTGTTCTCACCCGAAGGTCAGCCGCTCACCGCCGCCGACGGCAAGGGCGAGTTGGTCTGCACAGTCCCGTTCCCCAGCGTGCCGGTCGGCTTCTGGGGCGACACCGACGGCAGCAAGTTCCACTCGGCGTACTTCGACCGCTTCCCCGGTGTGTGGGCCCACGGCGACTTCGCCAGCTGGACCGAGCGCGGCGGAATGGTGATCCACGGTCGCAGCGACGCCACCCTTAACGCGGGTGGAGTGCGCATCGGCACTGCCGAGATCTACGCGGAGGTCGAGCACATCCCGGGCATCATCGAAGCCGTAGCCGTCGGGCAGGAGTGGGACGACGACACGCGCATTGTGCTGTTCGTGAAGCTGCAGGAGGGCCTGGTGCTCACCTCCGCGATGGAGGCCGAGATCCGCTCACGCCTGCGCGCGAATGCCTCGCCGCGCCACGTGCCCGCGCGCATCGCGCAGGTCACCGACGTGCCGCGCACGCGCAGCAACAAGATCAGCGAACTGGCCGTGGCCGACGTGGTGAACGGCCGCGTCGTGCGCAACACCGAAGCTCTCGCCAACCCCGAGTCCCTCGCCCAGTACACAGCCCGTCCCGAACTCGCGGTGTAGTCGACGGCTTCTGGGAAGGAATCGTCCCATCCGGGCTTCTGTGAAGTCCTGGTCCCGGAAAGCGGAACCGGGACTTCCCAGAAGCCGACGATCTCAGCCCGCGGCAGCCACCGCGGCGAGGCCGTCGAACACGTCGACGAAGCGGGTGGTCAGCGGTGAGCAACCGGCGCGGATGATGTTCGGCTCGCGGAAGTCGAAGATCACATTGCGGGCGGCCAACTCCTGCACCAGCGCCTTCGCCCGTGGGTGTTGCACGGCGACGTGATTGCCGCGACGCAACGGGTCGCGCGGGGTGGGCGTGGGCAGACCGTGCTGGTCGCACAGGTCGATGGCGAGGCCGGTGAGCGCCTGACCCTTGGCGTGGATCGCCCTCATCCCCGCCTCGGCCGATAACTCGATGCCCACCTGCGCGGCGGTGAGCGCCAGGATCGAGGGCGTGCCCAGCAACATGCGAGCGATGTCCTCACGCGGCTGGAACGTGGGGCCCATGGCGAACTGGTTCTCGGTGGCGAACCAGCCCCAGATCGGTTGCTGGATCGAGCTGTGCAGTTCGCGGGCGACATACGTCCACGCCGGAGCACCAGGGCCACCGTTGAGGAACTTGTAGCTGCAACCGATGGCCAACTGCACGCCGCACGCGCGTAGATCGATCTCGATCGCGCCCGCTGCATGCGAGAGGTCCCAGACCACCATCGCTCCGGCCGCGTGAGCGCGGGCCGTCTCGGCGGCGACGTCGACCAACTCGGCGGTGCGGTAGTCGATGACGGAACGCACGATCACGGCGACATCGTCGAGGTCGTCGAAGCCGTGCCGAACCCGATATCCAGGAAGCGCCGCGGCAATGCCGTCGACCACGTAGCGGTCGGTGGGGAAGTCGTCGGCGCTGATCGCGATGACCGTGCGGTCGGGGCGCAGACCGATCGCAGCGTGCACCGCCTGGTACACGTTCAAGGTGGTGTTGTCGTGCAGCACCACCTCGCCGCGGCCGGCGCCGATCAGCGGTGCGAGGATGTCGCCGACACGCTGGGGCAGATCCACCCAGTGGCTCCAACTGCGGATGAGGTCGCGGCCCCACTCATGTAGGTACACCTCCGTCAGTCGCTCGAGCGTGCGCTTGGGTGGCATGCCCAGCGAGTTGCCGTCGAGGTAGATGACCGACTGGTCGGGGATGTGAAACCGGTCGCGGAACCCGGCCAGCGGGTCGGCTGCATCAAGGGCCAGGGCTTCGTCGCGCGTGATCACGCCGTCAGTTTCCCACGCCCCCGCCAGGGTGTCAGCGTCGAGGGATACGACTGCTGATGACCGCGGCGGCCTCCAGGCGGTCGAGTTCGGCATCGTTGAGGTCCAACAGTTCACTGAGCACGGTGCGGTTGTCCTCACCACGGAACCTCGGCTCGCCGTGCACTGCGACGTCACTGCTCTCAAACCGCCACGGCGAGTTCGGCACGCGGATGACTCCGTCGCCCCGGTCGCTCACTGGCACGACGGCATCACGATCGTCGGCCCACTCGGTAGCGCACACTTCGCGCATCGTTCGCAGACGGCCGACAGCCAGGTTGTTGGCCGCCATCGCCGCCTCGATCGCCTCTGGATCGGGCATCGTGCCCGCCCAGTCGTGGATCAGTCGTTGGATCTGGTCGATGTGTTCCATCCGCGAGTTCACGGTGGCGAAGCGCGGCTCGGCGCACAGTTCTGGCCGCCCGATCGAGCGCATGTAGTAGTCGAACGTCATGTTCTCAGCAGGATGGCCGCTGATCACGACGTGGTCGCCGTTCGCCGCGGTCACCACCGGGAAGGCCTCGGTGCCGAAGCTGCGCACGGTGAACGGCGCGACGTCGTGATCCCAGAGTGCGTCGTGGGCATGCTCGTTCACGTACAACATCGTCTGCGCCATCGACACGTCGACGCGCTCACCGACACCGGTGCGTTCGCGCTGGAACAGCGCGGCCAGCACAGCGCTCGCGCATTCGAGCGCGGTGTACACGTCGGCGTGGCTGTGGCGGTCGTTGCTGTAGTCATCAGTGCCGCGGCCGTCACCCTGTGAGCGGGTGATCCCGGTCTCGGCCTGAACGACGCTTGCGTAGGCGCGCCGCTGTGCCCACGGGCCATCCTGGCCGTAGCCGCTGATCGAGGCGACGATCAGCCGCGGGTTGCGGGCGCGCAGCACGTCGGCGCCGAGGCCCAAGCGGTGCATCACGCCGGGCCGGAAGTTCTCCACCAGCACATCGCACGTGTCGGCGAGCCGTGCCAGCAGGTCGCGTCCCTCGGGCACACCGAGGTCGAGGCTGATGCACCGCTTGCCCGCATTCTGCTGCGCGAAGTAGCTGGCGATGCTGTTGATTCGTGGCGACGTGGCGCGGGTGATGTCGCCTTCCGGTGGCTCCACCTTGATCACCTCGGCGCCCATGTCGAGCAACATGCGTGTGCAGTGCGGCCCGGCGAGCACACGGGTGAGGTCGAGCACGCGGATGCCGGTGAGCGGGGCTGCGTTCATCCGGCTGACGGTACTGCGTGGGCCCGGCCCGGTCACTTAGCCTCGCGGTATGCACGACGACTCGGTCTTGGTGGAGCGACGCATCCGACGAGAGTTGGGTGAGCGCATCATGCCGGCGATGTACCGGGCACGAGTGCCGATGCAGGTCGAGGCATGGGACGCACCCGGCGAGCCGGTGTCGTACACCGAGGCGATGGCCGGGCTGGCCGCTGATGCGCGGCCGTTCGTGATCGGCGATCGCTGGGGCCGACCGTGGGGCACGACGTGGTTCCGCTTCACGGTCGATGTGCCGGCGGAGTGGGTGGGTGCGTCGGTGGAGGCCGTCATCGATCTCGGCTTCCACCCCGACAGCGCCGGGTTCCAGTCCGAAGGATTGGTGTGGGTGCCCGGCGAAGATGGCAACGGCGAACCGGTGCAGGGCATCCATCCCCGCCGCACGGCCGTGCCGCTCGAGGTCGCCGCTGGCACGCTGACCCTGGTGGTGGAGGCCGCCGCCAACCCTGCGTTCCCGATGGTCGGCACGCAGAAGGGGCATCTCGGCTCGCTGGCCACCGCCGGTGACCAGCCGATCTACCACCTGCGCGAGGCGACGCTGGCCGTCCGCGACAACGAGGTGTTTCACCTGCTGCTCGATATCGAGGTGCTGCTGGGGGTGATGGCTGCGCTGCCCGCCGCCGAGAAGCGACGCCAGCGCCTGTTGCGCCAATTGGAAACCGCGTTCAACGCGCTCGACCTGTACAACGTGTCGGGCACGGCTGCACACGCCCGGCGACTGCTCGCTCCGGCCCTGGCCCAGCCAGCGGTCGCCAGCGCACATCAGGTGGTGGCCGTCGGGCACGCGCACATCGACACCGCCTGGCTGTGGCCGCTCCGAGAGACGGTTCGCAAATGCGCCCGCACGTTCGCGTCGGCGACGCAGATGATGGATCTCTATCCCGAGTACCGGTTCGTGTGTTCGCAGGCCGCGCAGTACGACTGGATCGAGCGCCAGTATCCGGCGCTGTTCGAACGAATCCGCGAGCGCGTGGCGCTGGGGCAGTGGCAGCCCGTGGGCGGTATGTGGGTGGAAGCCGACATGAACCTGCCCAGCGGCGAGAGCCTTGTACGTCAGTTGGTGTTTGGCCAGCGCTACTTCGAGTCGCGGTTCGGTGCACGCAGCACCGAGGTCTGGATTCCGGATGTGTTCGGCTACCCGGCATCGCTACCGCAGATCTTCCGCGCTGGTGGGTGCGAGCGGTTCGTCACCCAGAAGCTCAGCTGGAACAAACAGAACCGCTTCCCGCACAACACCTTCCGTTGGCAGGGCCTCGACGGCTCAGAGGTGCTCACCCACTTCCCGCCGGTCGACACCTACAACGCCACGATCGTCGGCGAGGAACTGCTGCACGCCGAACGCAACTTCAAGGAGCACGGCTGGAGCGAGGTGTCGCTGATGCCGTTCGGCCACGGCAACGGCGGCGGCGGGCCCACGCGCGAGATGATCGAGCGCGCCCGCCGCTTCGCCGATCTCGACGGCGCACCGCGCGTACGTCAGGGCACTCCCGACGAGTTCTTCACCCAGGTCGAGGCCGAGATCTCTGCCGGGGCACCCGTGCCGGTGTGGAGCGGCGAGCTGTACTTCGAGATGCACCGCGGCACGCTCACCAGCCAGTCGCGCACCAAGGTCGGCAACCGGCGTTGTGAAGGGTTGCTGCGCGAGGCCGAACTGTGGTGGGCCACGGCGTGCGGCGAGGTGCCGTTGGAGGTCGACCTCGAGTTGGAGGAGCTATGGAAGGAAGTGTTGCTGCAGCAGTTCCACGACATCATCCCCGGCTCGTCGATCACCTGGGTCTACGAGGACGCCGAGGCCGCGCACGCACGTGTCGCCGCTCGCCTCGAAGCTCTGATCGCCGACGCGCTGTCTCGCATTGCTCCATCGACACTGTCGCTGGCGAATGCGGCCGGTGGGGGCGTACGTCGTGAGGTTGTTGCAACTGCAACGGAACCCGCTGCTGGCGGCCCGACGCAGATCCTCGCTGATGGCTCGCACGCCTTCCTTGCCGAGGTGCCTGCGCTCGGGTTGGCGGCACTGGCGGCTCACCCGATCGACGATGTGGTCACCGTCACCGAGCACTCGTTCGCGAACGCATCGCTCGCCGTGAACTGGGATCTCGACGGCACGATCACATCGATCATCGATCTGCGGGCCGCACGCGAATTGCTGCCGGTGGGCAAGCAGGTGTCGCTGGAACTGGCACCCGACCACCCGGTGGAGTACGACGCGTGGGACGTCGAGGAATGGACCCGCGGCCTGGGCGCCGAGGTCGGCGGGGTGCAGTCGGTGGACATCGTCGACGCCGGACCGTTGGTGGCGACGCTGCGTGTGTGTCGGGCGTTCGGCCGCAGCACGATCGTGCAGACGATGACGCTGCGTGCGGGGAGCCCGCGCCTGGATCTCAGCTTCGATATCGACTGGCACGAGGACGAGCAGTTGCTGTCGCTGATGGTGCCGCTCGATGTGCACGCCCGCGAGGCAGCGTGCGAGATCCAGTTCGGTCACGTCATGCGTCCCACGCACGCCAGCACGTCATGGGATGCCGCCAAGTTCGAGGTGTGTGCACATCGGTATGCCGACCTCAGCGAACCCGGCTTCGGTGTCGCTGTGTTGAACGACGGTCGCTATGGCCACGGTGTGCAGGACGGCGGCATACGCGTGTCGTTGCTGCGGGCGGCGAAGTACCCGTCACCCGTGCAGGACCATGGGCGGCACCGCGTCACCCTGGCGATCCTGCCCCACGGTCCGGGTCTGCACGAGGTGCTGCGCGAGGCAGAGGCGCTGAACACGCCACTCCGTGTGGTGGGGACCGGCATTGCCGAGTCGGCTCCATTGCCGGTCGTGCGTCTCGACCACCCCGGTGTGCAGGTCAGCGCGATCAAGCGCGCGGACGACGGCAGCGGCGACCTGATCGTGCGTGTGTACGAGGCATGCGGTGCACGCACGGCCTGCACTGTTGCGCTCGGTGCCGGTCGTGTCTCCGAGGCGGCCACCTGCAACCTGCTGGAGGAGCCGCAGCACGCGTTCGAGGTGGGAGACGGCATCGTTGCCCTCACCCTGCGACCCTTCGAACTGATGACCCTGCGCCTCAGCTAGCACCGCGCAGCCACCGCGTTTGAAGCCTCACCCGCACTCCGTGCGGTTTCGGCTTCAAACGCTGCGTCAGGTGGGGGCGCCGGCGAGGTGGCGCAGGGCCATCGCGCTGTAGACGGCGATGCCGTTCTGCATCGCCCCTTCGTCGAACCTCACCCGATTCGAGTGGTTCGGCGCAGCGTTCGCCGGGTTCTTGTCGTCGGGCGTGCCGCCCAGGAACATCATTGCGCCCGGGATGCGCTGAAGGACGTAGCTGAAGTCTTCGGCGCCCATCACCGGGTTCGGCAGCGTGACGGCCGCATGGCGCCCGACGATCTCGCCGGCGACATCGAGCGCGAACTCGGCCGAGCCCGGGTGATTCACCGTGACGGGGTAGCCGTCGTGGAACTGGATGCTGACCTGCGCGTCGTGTGCAGCACTGACACCCTCGGCCACGCGCCGAATACCGTCGCGCACCTTCGAACGGGTGCGTTCACTGATCGCGCGGATGGTGCCCTCGATGACAGCAGTCTCGGGGATCACGTTGTTGGTCGTGCCGGCGCTGATGCGCCCAACGGTGACCACAGTGGGGTCGAACACATCGATCGTGCGCGTCACCATCGTCTGCAGTGCCTGCACGATCTCGCACGCGATCGGGATCGGGTCGAGTGCCGAATGCGGCTGGCTGGCGTGACCACCGCGACCGGTCACGGTGATCAGCATCTGGTCGGAGGATGCCATGATCGGACCCTGGCGGGTGGCGATCCAACCGCTGGGCAGGTTGGCCGTCATGTGCAGCGCGTACGCGCCGGTGACGGGCGATTCGCTCCCGTCGGACCGCGCCGGAAGCTCGAGCAGTCCTTCGTTCAACATGAACTCGGCGCCGCCAAACCCTTCTTCGCCGGGCTGGAACATGAACAGCACGCGCCCGGTGATCTCCGCGCGTCGGGCGCTCAGCACCTTGGCCGCACCGACCAGCATCGCGGTGTGCGTGTCGTGACCGCAGGCGTGCATTGCCCCGTCGATCGCGCTGGTGAAGTCGAGGTCGGTGTCCTCGTGCAGTGGCAGCGCGTCCATGTCGCCGCGCAGCAGCACCGTGGGGCCAGGTCGCCCGCCATCGAGTAGTGCGGCCAACCCGCTGGTGGTGGAGTGCTGGGTGACGGTGAGTGGCAGCCCTTCCAACGCTGACAGCACGTGCTCACGCGTGACGGGTAGGTCGTTGCCCAGCTCGGGCCAGCGATGCAGGGCACGACGGAGTGCGATCGTCTCGTCGAGCACTTCGCGAGCCTCCTCGCGCAAGCTTCCCGTGAGTGCAGGGTCGAGTTCCATGCGCGCATGCTAGGCATCGTGGAAGTGGAACTCGGGATGGAGCTCGTGGATGTCGTCGACGACGACGATCATGTGATCGCCACAGTCACCCGGCGCGAGATGCGCGCTGGGCGACTGCAGCACCGTGCGGTCTCGATCGCGGTGCTCGGCAACGACGGCCGTCTGCTCGTGCACCGGCGGGCCGACACCAAAGATGTGTGGCCCGGTATGTGGGACATCGCTGCCGGCGGAGTGGTGTGTGCGGGTGAGGACTACGACACTGCGGCTCGGCGGGAACTGGCCGAGGAGTTGGGGGTGCGGGCGAGCAATCTGGTGCACCTCGGCGCCGGTCGTTATGTGGACGAGTCGGTGGCGCTGTGGGGCCGTGGCTACGTCACCATCCACGATGGGCCGTTCACGTTCACCGACGGCGAGATCGCCGAGGTGCGCTGGGTCGACCGTGTGGGTCTTGAGCACCTGATCGCGACCGAGCGGTTCGTACCCGACAACCTCGCCCTGTTGCTGCCGCTGCTCGACCTGCCCTGACCTCGCCTGCCGGATCGGGCCGGTCGCCGTACCCAGTGGGGGCGACACGCTGCACCCGCGGCGTCACGAAGGAGATGGTCATGACCATGTACGGCGCCAACCCGGAACAACTCGCCTCGCTGGGGCGCACGTTGCGCCAGCAGATCACCACCATCGAGGGGGTGATGAGCACCGTCTCGTCGATGATGGCCGGCACCACCTGGGTCGGGCCGGCACGCGACCGGTTCGAGAACGACTGGAACACATCGTTCCGCGCGGCACTCGGGAAACTGAACCAGGCGTTCGACGCCGCGGGTGGCGATTGCATCGCCCGCAGCAACGATCTGATGCGGGTGATGGGCGTTCGTTAAGTCTGTACGGATCGGCAGCCGGCGAACCCGTGACGGGCGTGCCGGTTTCTGGGCAGGATCCGTCCCACATCGGCTTCTGGACAGGATCCGTCCCGGAAACCGGAACGGATCCTTCCCAGAGCGTCGCTCTGAGCGGCTTCGACCTGCGGGTGATGGGCGTCCGTTACGCCTGCGGCGCAACCGGCGCCTCGGCACCCAGCCGACCGTCGACGATCTCCACCGTGCGATCGGCGTACTGCGTCATGCGCCGGTCGTGAGTGACGATGATGGCGGCGGTGTCGCGAGCCTTCATCTCGTTGCGAATCAGCTCCATCACCTGGGCGCCGATCTTTGTGTCGAGCGCGGATGTCGGCTCGTCGAACAGCACCAGCTTCGGGTTGTTGAACAGTGCACGGCCGATGGCCACGCGCTGGCGCTCGCCGCCGCTGAGCTGCGCCGGCATGTTGCGTGAGCGGGCGCCGAGGCCCAACTCGTCGAGCAGTTCGCGGGCGCGGCCCTTGGCGGTCTTGCCACCCTTGCCTCCGCCGAGCTCGTCGACCACGAGCAAGTTCTCCTCGGCGTTCAAGAACGGCACGAGGTTGACTGCCTGGAAGACGAAACCGATGTTCTCGCGACGAAACTTGGTGAGCTCCTTCGCGTCGTGCCCGGTGATGTCGATGCCATTGACCGTGACGGTTCCCTCGGTGGGCGTCAGCAGGCCACCGGCGATCGACAACAGGGTGGTCTTGCCCGAGCCCGACGGCCCGAGCAGGGCGACGATCTCGCCGTGGTCGACCTGCAGCGTTGCATGGTCGAGCGCGACGATGTCGGCGTCGCCGCTGCGGTACACCTTGCGGACGTCGCGCATGTCGAGCACGGTCATTGCGGGGTCCCTCCTGTCATGACACTGATCCGATCGCGGACGCGGGTTCGACCTTGGTGACTCGGCGCAGCGAGATCGCGCTGCCGAGTATGGCGGCCACGAGCAGGCCGATGAACGTGGAGATGAAGCGACTGGGGATCAGCTGCAACGGCACCTTGGCCGGAAGCGCGGCCGCCGCCGCCATGGCCAGCCCGGAGCCGATGATGAACGAGATGGTCGCGATGATCAGCGCTTGCAGCAGCACCCCGATGAACAACCGTTTGGTGGTGGCGCCGATGGCCTTCAGGACGCCATAGAGACCGATCCGTTCGAGTGTGAGCAGGCTGAAGAACAAGCCGACCACTGCCAGCACCACGGCGAGCGTGGTGTAGATGATCTGGTTGAACGTGTCGCGCTGTTGCTTCACGCCAGGGAGTGCCAGCACGGCCTCGTCGAGGGTCAGCGACTTGGTGGCGCCACTGGACGCGGCATCGATCGCGCCGGCCAATGCTGCGTGGGTGCCAGCACCGCGCACGACGAGTGCCTGCACGACACCATCGGTGACGGCACTATCGGGGCGGTTCGCGTTCTGCACCATGCGCCAGGTGGACAGGTTGACCCACACCGAACCCTGCAGCAGATAGCCGGTGTCGTCGACGAACCCGGTGATCGTGATCGGGGTGGCGGCGGGGCCGACGAGGATGGTGTCACCCTTCGACACGCCCTGGTCCTGCAAGCGGCTGTCGGCCACGCCCTGCCCATCAAGGGCCGTTGCAGGCACTCCCTTGGGCGCCAGCTCGTAACCCGCCACGGCAACATCGGCGAGTTCGGTCTGGCCGGGTACCTGGGCGCCGAGCAGCACGAACCCGAGGCCACCGACTTCGGTGACGCCCGGAACGGCCTCCACCTGTGTGCGCAGCTCGGGGGTGATGCGGCTGCGCAGGAACGAGTCGCGCGCGCTGGACGAGAACACGAGCACATCGGCCTGCTGGGAGCGGATGGCGCCGGTGGAGCCGAGGTACAACCCGTCGAGCAGGCCGCCGAGGAACAGCAGCAGCGTGGAGAGGAAGGCGAGCACGACCGTGGCGACGACGAAGCGGTTGGGCGTGCGACGCAGTTCGCGCAGCGGCAGCCGGGGTAGCAGGTTCACAGGGTGACCCCCGCTCCGGTGGTGGCCGCGATGGGGTCGATGCGCAAGACGCGACGGATGGCCACCAGCGAGGTTGCCAGCGCCAACGCCAGCACCACCAACGAGGTCTGCACCGCCGGCATGACCTCTACGTGTACGCCGAGGTTCTTCACACCCTGCAGGGCGCCGGCGTAGAGACCGAAGGCCACCACCGACCCGGCCAGCGTGATGACGACCACCTGTACGAGCAGCGAGCGCACGAGGACCTTGGCCGGCGCGCCGATTGCTCGTAGCAGCGTGAGCGCCGAGGCTTTCTGGAACGTGACGATGAGGAAGAACAGACCCGTGACCAACGGGACCACGAGATAGAACAAGGCGAGGATCACCGCGAAGCTGGACCGCACGCTGCTGACACCCGGTGATCCATCGATGGCTTGCTGACGTGTCATCGCTTCCACACCAGCGACCGTGGCGTTGATGCGCTCGACGACCTGGTTGGCCGAAGCGCCAGCGACCACGTGGATCGCGACCGCCGACGGCAGGATGCGCTCCGCGTCGGGGTTGCGGGTGCGCTTGGCCGACTCGTAGGTGGCGAAGTCGACGAACAACACCGGCGACACCGAGTAGTTGATATCGCGGGCGATACCGACCACCGTGATCTGCGCACCGTCGGGTTGTACTCGAATGACGTCGCCGAGGCCATAGCCGTCAGCAGTGTCCTTCTCGCTGGCGACCGCTTGGTCGTCCGCCGTCGGCAACCGACCCGTGATGAGCGTGGTGGGTGCACCGGCTCGACCAAGTTCGTAGCCAATAATCACGGTGTCGCGTTCCTGACCGCCGGCCGTGACGGTGAACGTTGCTTCGCCGAGCGGTGCGGCGTCGGCGACACCCTCGACCAGTTGGATTTGCGCCAGTTGCTCGGGAAGGATGATCGAGCCTTCGAGGTTCTTGCGGGCCTGGTCGTTGTACACCAGCACCTCGCCCGACTGATTTTTCAAGGCACCGATGAACTGGTTGACCAGTCCGCTCAGCAGCGTCTGCTGGAACAGGATGAGGAACACCAGCAGCCCGACCGCACCGGTGAGCAGACCAAAGCGAACCTTGGCTCGCTTCATCTCGTGGAATGCCAAGAACATGCACCGCCCAGTCAATCTGGGTTGGTGGAAAAATGACGGTGCCCCGGGCGAACCCGGGGCACCGTGACAGGAGTTGTGTTGCTCAGCCCTGGGGCTGTGAACCCTTGCCGGAGTTCGAATGGTCAGTGGTGGTCGGGCCACCCTTGCCACTTCCGCCAGCCTCGGTGGGCAGTGTGGCGTGCGGGTCGGCCTGCTCGGGCAGCGTCACTGACGAGCCCGCATGATCCTCCGGGGTGCTGCTGGAACTGGCCGAGTCGTCGTGGGCGTGGGCTGCCTCATGGGAGGTGTGCACATCGGTGCAGTACTCGTCGACTGACTCGGTGTTGGCCGTGGCGGCATCGTCGAGGGCGGAGAACGCCGGGTTATCGGCCTTCTTGTCGCCACCGTTGGTCCACGCCTGGCACAGGCCGAAGTCTGCCTCGTCAGCAGCATCCGTGCCCTCTGCCGAGTTGTCAGTGCCGTCAGTCGTGGTGGACGGATCGATACTCGTGCTGACATCCGAGGTGGTGGTGTCGATACCCAGGACTTCGGCTGCGTGATGCGATCCGCTGAACGGGCTAGGGATGTGGGTCAGGGCGCCACCGGCGGCGGCGGCGGTGCCGGCGGCGAGCAGGGTGATGGCGACCATCGCAGTGGCGCGACGAGTAATACGACCGGCGAACATGGAATGGCTCCTAGAGGTGAGAGTGGGGGCGGTGACCTCAGCAGTGAATGCCTGGACGAAGGCCGACATACCGGCCAGTTCCTCCTCGGTGCCGGGCTGAGCCGCGGCGTTGAGCAGTGCATCCATGTCGAGCGGGGAGTGTTGCTCGGTCACGGCTGACAGATCGCCAGGGCCGGGGTCAGAATTACACGATCTCGAAGAATTCTTCCGGGTTGGCCTGTAACTGCTCGGCCAAGCGTCGTAGCGCCCGGTGCTGGTTCACGCGCACCCAGTTCGCAGAGCGGCCCATCACCTCAGCAACGTGGTTGACGTCCAGCTCGGCGACCACCCGGAGCACCAGCACTTCGGCCTGTTCCGGTGGGAGCGACCGCGTGATGAAGTCGACCGCTTGCTGACCGGAGAAACCGTCGATGACGGTGTCGGCAGGGTCGGCACCGCCAGCCAGCTCTGCGAAACGGTCGGTATCGGTGGGGTCGGTGGCCCGCCGGGCCCCAGTACGACGGTGATCTGCCAAGCGCCGTCGGGCGATGGAGAACACCCAGGCCCGGAAGTCGGCGAGTTCACCCACGAAGGTGCCGATGCCACGCGCCATCGCCAGCCAGACTTCGCTGCTGATGTCGTCGGCCGCACGCGGCTCGGTGCTGCGCAGGAAGCGCAGGACGCGCGGCTGCAGATCGCAGAACAGCACCTCCGCAGCCCAGGCCGCACCCTCTTGGGCGGCGGTGAGCACCTCAGGGAACGATGTCTCGTCAAGCGGAGTCGGCGGGTGCTGCATAGCTCTTGAAGTATCGACGGTTCATCCCGTGATCGCAGCCAAGGTTTGGCCAATTCTCGGCCAGGCTTCGCGGTCGCATCCGGTGTGGGCACGGTGACGAATGGGCGCTGCGGCTGGAATAGCCTGCGCGCATGGACTACATCGTCACCCCCCTTGCCGAGATCGCTCCCAAGGTCGCTGCGGCACGAGCGGCCTACGACACTGGCGGCACCAAGCCGTTGGCATGGCGCAAGGCAACACTTGAGCGCATGCGCGGGCTGCTGGAAGCGCGTGAGGAGCGTCTCCTCGACGCGCTCGCCGCGGACTTCGCCAAGCCGCGTTTCGAGGCGTGGTTCACCGAGGTCGGGTTCACCGTCGGCGACATCAACCACACCCTTGCGCATCTTCCTGGTTGGATGCAGCCCGAGAAAGTGCCGACGCCGGTGTCGTTCAAGCCCGGTTCGTCGTACATCGTGCCCGAGCCCGTAGGCGTCACCTGTGTCATCGCTCCCTGGAACTACCCGGTGCAACTACTACTCGGACCGGTGACCGCCGCAATTGCTGCTGGCAACGCCGTGGTCGCCAAGCCCAGCGAGTTGGCGCCGCACATCGCCGCCGAACTGGTGTCGCTGATCGAGGCGCTCAACGATCCAGCAGTGGTCGCTGTCCAGGGTGGCGTGACCGAGACCACCGAACTACTGGCCCAGCGTTTCGACCACATCCTCTACACCGGGAACAGTCGGGTCGCGCGCATCGTCATGCGCGCCGCCGCCGAGCACCTCACGCCGGTCACGCTCGAACTGGGCGGGAAGAGCCCGGCCATCGTCAGTCGCAACGCGAACATCGACCTTGCCGCACGCCGCATCGCGTGGGGCAAGTTCATGAACGCCGGACAGACCTGCATCGCCCCTGATTACGTGCTCGTCGAGCAACCGGTGCACGACCAACTGGTCGCCGCGCTCGGTCAGCACATCAGCAAGTTCTATGGCGCCGACCCGCAGAAGAGCACCGACTTCACTCGCATCGTCAACGTGCCGCACTTCCAGCGTCTGGAGAAGTTGCTCGACAGCGGCACGGTGGCCCACGGTGGAGTCACCGACGCCGAGACGCGCTACATCGCGCCCACCGTGCTCACCGGTGTGCAGCCCACCGATCCGGTGATGGGCGAGGAGATCTTCGGGCCGATCCTGCCGGTGCTGGCGGTCGGCTCGATCGACGAGGCGATCGCGTTCGTCAACGAGCGCTCCGCCGCCGGTGATCGGCCACTCGCGCTCTATTCGTTCAGCGATGACGACACCGAGAACGATCGGGTGCTCGGCGGCGCCACCAGCGGTGGTGCCTGCGTCAATGGCACGTTGTTCCATATCTCCAACCCGAACCTGCCGTTCGGCGGCACTGGCGAGAGCGGGATGGGCGCATACCACGGCAAGTTCGGCTTCGACACGTTCAGCCATCAGCGCGCGGTGTTCACCCGCAGTACGAAAATCGACCCTTCGATGCTGTACCCGCCGTATTCGGCAAAGAAGCAGAAGTTGCTGCGCCGCGGGATGACGATGACCGACCCGCGCGACGCGCTCAGCACGCTGCGCAACAAGTTTCGCCGCGGCTGAGGGCACCTGCCGGCTTGCGCCCGTCAGGGTGTGAGCAACGACTCGACGTGCTTCTGCAGCTGCTCGATGCCCGTGCCCTTCGACGCGCTGACCCAGATGATGTCGCCGATCTCCAGCCCACATCCGGCCGCCAGATCGCGCTTGCGTGTGTCGCGTTTGGACGACCTCACCTTGTCGAGTTTCGTAGCGACGATGGTGTGCGGCACCACGCTTGCGCTCAACCAGTTGAGCATCTGCACGTCGAGTTTCGTCGGCCCGATCTCACCGTCGACGAGTACGAACACCACCTCGAGCCCTTCGCGTTCAAGTAGGTAGCCCTCGATCATCGCCTGCCATGTGGCGCGTTCGCGTCCGGGCACCTTGGCGTAGCCGTAGCCGGGTAGGTCGACGATCGTGCCGCCGCCGGGCAGTGTGAACAGGTTGATCAGTTGCGTGCGGCCCGGTGTGTTCGACACGCGTGCCAACTGTCGTTGGTTGGCGAGCGCGTTGATCAACGATGACTTACCGACGTTGCTGCGGCCGACGAATGCGACCTCGCACGGCGTGGGGGGAAGGTCGCTATGGCGTTTGGCCGAAGTGACGAAGCGGATCTGGAGCGGCACGATTACTTCGGAAGACTGGCCCAGAGGCCGGTGATGCCGACGACGAGGCCGTCGTGGGAGGGCGAAAGCGCATACATCACGTAGCCAGCGTCGCCGGTCGTCTGAGCGCCAACGAAGGCAGCGACGCCGCTCTCGGTGGTCCAGCTGAGCCCGGGGAACCCGTTGACCGTGTCGTCGGCGACGGTGGCCTGTGTGAGGAAATTGGCCAGCTCGAAGATGCTGGTGGATTTCACGGTGTCCGTGGGCAGGAAGATGTACACGTTGGCGATCAGTGTGCCGTCTTTGCTCACCTCGACGCCGGCCACCCGACCGGGACTCGCGGCCGTGATCGGAGAGTTGTCCAGCACGGTGGTCCATGCGGTCAGCAGGTTGTCGGCAACGTCGGTGAACGTGAGGCCGTCGACCGGCACGAGCTCAGCGGCCAAGGCCAGGGTGGTCTTGTTGCTGTCAGTGCTGGCAGTGATCGGGGTGGTGGTTGCCGGGTCGGTGACCGGCGGGTCGGTGACCGGCGGGGCGAGTTCGTCGAACAGTGGGTCGAGGTCGCAGTGTTTGGCGTCGAGGCTGTCGGCGAGATCGGCGTCCTGAGCACGTACTGACTCGAACTCAGTGGTGCGGTCGTCGATCGTGGCCTGATCGGCGGTCCTGGAGGCAGTGGCGATGTCGTCGAGCACGTCGACGAGGTGGTCGAAGTTGCTGACGAGCGTCTTCGCGTCGGAGGTAGCTGCGGACGATCCGCTGGGCACCTGCAGCTTCTTCAGCGCTGTGACCGCGGATGCGAACAAATGGGACGCGTCGTCGGCGAAGCCCTTCAGGTCGTCGACCGTGCTGGGCTTGCTGAGGTCGCCGAGGCCGGTGCCAAGCGCGCGGCAAATACCGTCGACGTTGTTGGCGAACTGGCTGCTGCTGGGCGCGCTGTTGCTGCAGGCGACCATTGTGACCAGTGCTGCCATGGTGGCCGCGAGTGCCACTGCCTTTCGAACCGCCATGTCCCGTTTCCCTTTCCGCGTCTCCCCCACCGTATAGCGCTGCGACGCAGATGGAGGACAAGCGTCAGTGGGCGATGTACCGGTTGAACTCCTCGTTGCTGAACACCTGCAGATCGTGAGTGATCACACATCCGCTGTAGCCGGGGCGTTCGGCGAGCCATTGCAGGCCGTCGATACCCATCACATAGACGGTCGTGGCGAATGCGTCTGCTTCGGCGATGTCAGGTCCGACTACCGTTGCACTGGCCAACTCGGTCTTCGGGCTGTTGTGGCGTGGGTCGAAGATGTGGGCGCCGCGCTCGTAGCTGCCACTCGTGGCGATGCCCAGCGGCCCTTCCACCTCGAGGATCATCGCCAGGCCCATTGGATCGGCGGGGTGGCGAATACCCACGCGCCATTTCTGGCCGCCTTGATCGAGGCCCTCCACCGCGACGTCGCCGCCGGCGTTGATCAGGAAGTCTCGTATGCCGTTGGTACGGAGGTAGCGGGCGGCGCGCTCGACCGACCAGCCCTTGACATACCCGCACGGGTCGAAGCGGGTGCCATTGGGCGACGGCAACGACCAGACGTCGAACACGCCGTCGCTCTCCTCGTTGAGTTCACCGCAGCGCTGCAGCACTTCGCGCACATCGTCGCTGACGTCGTCGTCAGTGGGGGCCAACTCGCCCCGCCCGATGAGCGTAATGGTGCTGTCGTCCTTGTACGGGCTGAACTCTGCGTCCACTTGGTGGAACCAGCGCACCAGCTCATCGATCAACCCTCGGTCGTGCGAATCGATCACGTCGATGCTGATCTGGGTGCCCATCACCGCTTCGACGTGGTGCAGGCTCATGTGCGAAGTATGGGTCAGGCGACGCCCGACGCAGCCTTCGCCGCATCGATTGCCGATTGCAACGTCTTCTTGTAGCTCTTCGAGGTGTATGTCGCGCCCGAGACCGTGCGGACGCTGGCGCTCTGCGCCGAGATTGTCTCCGAGATCAGTTGCGGCAGTGCGATTTGGCTGATGCGGTAACTGCGGCTGTCGCCGTTCGGGTACGACAGCATCTGCACATCAGTGATCTGCCCGCCCGCGTACACGACCTGCACCTGGACTGTGCCGAAGCGGTTGGAGCTTCCGGCACCTGCGTAGGTGCCGTCCTTGACGCCAGCAGCAGTGACGGGGGCCGCGGTGACTGGAGCGGCAGTGACGGGTGCCGCGGTGGCAGCCGTGTTGCTCGCGGCCGCGGTGGTGGCCGTGCTGTCGGCGGTGGTGGCAACCGTGGTCGGCGTGGTGGCGAGCGTTCCCTGCGTGAGCACGATCGCGTCGGTCTGTCCGTTCTGCTGAGAGAACATCCCAGCCAGGCCGATGGTGGTGACTGCGCTGAGCGCCAGCGAGGCCATCTTGGCGGCCTTGGCCGGCTTGGCGCGCTTCCCGGCCGGCTTGGCGCCGGGGCGACTACCCGGGCCACCCTTGACCGGACCATTCGCCGCACCGCGTGCAGCGGCGAGTGCCGCGATGCGAGCGGCGGCCTGGGCCGAGGGCTTCACGCCGGGGGTGACGGTGCCCGTGGTCGGTACCGTCGGGCGGGCGACAGGGCGGTTGACGGTTCCGGGCTTCGGGGGCGGCAACTGCTGCGAACGCTGTTGGGGCTGGCCCTGCGCAGGACGGGCTGCGGCCTTCGCTGGGCGGCGGTCTTCGAGTTGCTGCAGACGCATCAGCGGATCAATCGGGCCCTGCTGGCGGGGGTTACGTGCGTTCATGTCGAGGAGTCCTTCGGTGGGGGAAACCGGTAAGGGTTCGGGTTCAGGCCAGAGCCCGGCGTCGCTGGGCGATGCCGATCAGACGGATGGAGACGGGATAGACAGCGACGCCCATAAGGATCGCCAGGAAGCGCATGAAGTTCGTCGAGCCGGAGATTGAGTCGCTGCCGGCCTGGTAGGAATGGACGACGGTGAGCACGGTGGCGGGGATGGCGAGCAGGTGCACCACGTGCCACGCCCTGCGCGGCAGGCGTCGACGAATCTTGGCCATCGACGGCAGCACCACGATGACGAACATCCAGAACGACACGACGCCCCACCCGATCGCCCAGCCGACAGTGTTGCTGGGTACGAACAGGTCGACGAAGCGCAGCCCCGTGCGGGTGTTGGCGAATGCGACGAGCATATGAATGCCAATGAACACCAGGGTGAGGCCACCGAGCCAGTTGTGCAGGGCGAGCCACCAGTTGGGCTTCATCCGCGTGCCGGTGTTGCGAGCCGAGAAGAACAGACCCCACACCAAGGCGGCCACGGCGAGCACGGCGGCGACGATGCCGGTGCTACGACTGAGGTACCAGAGCCAGTTGTCCATGGGTGCCAGTGTGAGGCTCATTCGTGAAGCGGGGGTCGCGCGGAGGTGAGAGTTGCGTAAGAACCAGAGTTCCTGCTTCTTGGTCAGTCCTACCCCAGCAACGTGTCGACAGCAGCTTCGATCTCGGCTTCACTCAGCAACATCAGCTTGGCCGCGTCGCCCAGGGGGATGAAGCTGTCCTTGCTGGTCACGCGGGCCATCCGGCCGGTGAACCCCGCGTCGATGAGCGCTGCGAGGATCCCTTCAGACACGCCGCCGGAGCGTCGGGTCTCGTCCACCACCAGCACCGTGCCGGTGGCCAGTGCCTCGCGCACCAGGTCGTCGACGGGCAAGGGCGAGATCCAGCGCAGGTCGACCACCCGTGCGTGGACACCCCTCGCGGCCAGACGATGCTGCACTCGCAAGGACATGAACAGGCCGTTACCGAAGGTGACGATGGTGAGGTCGTCGCCGTCGCCGTCGCCGTCTCGCGCCGAACGGTACGTGCGGGCGGTACCGATGGGCACATGCCTCGACGTGTCGGGGGTGCCCAGCCATCGGCGGTCGCCGGGTTCCAGCAGATCGCTGGTGTGATAGCGGGCGATGGGTTCCACCAACACGCTCACCGTGCCGTCCACCTGGGCCGCCGCCACCATCGTGCGCAACATCGCCGCCGCATCCTCGGGGCGGGAGGGCACACCCACCACCACGCCGGGCAGGTCGCGCAGCACGGTCAGCGAATCGTCGTTGTGGAAGTGGCCGCCGAAACCTTCCTGGTAACCGAGTCCGGCGATGCGCACGACCATGCCGTTGCGGTACTGGCCGTTGGAGAAGAACTGCAGCGTGGCGGCCTCACCACGCAACTGATCCTCGGCGTTGTGCAGGTAGGCGAGGTACTCGATCTCGGCGATCGGTAGGAAGCCGCTGATCGCAGTGCCGTTGGCGAGCCCGAGGATGCTGGTCTCGTCGAGCAGTGTGTCGAACACTCGGGCGGCGCCAGCCTGTGTGAGCAGGCCCTTGGTGACGCCGTACACGCCACCCTTGGCGGCGACGTCCTCGCCGAACACGAGCAGGTTGGGGTGCTCGCTCAGCAGCGAACTCAGGGTGGAGTTGAGCGCTTGCGCCAGGGTCAGCGGAGTGTCGTCGGCAGGTGAGGTTGCGGAGCGCACCACCCCGGCGACGGCAGCGGGTGCCCGTGGTGCCAGTGGGGCGACCACGGCCGCAGCGGTGGAGAGTTGCGGCCACTCGGCGACGGTGGCGGCCACGTCGTACACGTGACTGCGCAGCGCGTCGTGCCGTTCGACGAGCGAGGCAGGTGTGTGCCCTGCGGCGACCAAGCGCCTGGCTGTCGCCACGATGGGATCGCGCTCGAGGTCGGCACGCATCTCGGCCGGCGTGCGGTAGGAGCTCTCGACATCGGTACCTGCGTGGCCACCGAAGCGCACGGTGCGCACGTGCAGGAACGCCGGCCGACGTTGTGTGCGCACCCGTTCGCCCAACTCGGCGGTGACTGCGAGCACGCCTTCAGGGTCGGTGCCGTCCACCTGCGCGTAGCGCAGATGAGGGCGACTGCCGTACGCCGACTCGATCCAGCCGTCGGGTGTGCGCACGCTGATGCCCAGGCCGTTGTCCTCGCAGACGAACAGCAACGGCAGCGGGAGTCGTTGGTGCGCGCAGTGCAGTGCGGCGTTCACGGTGCCAGTGGTGACGTTGTGGTTGGCCGAGGCATCACCGAACGACGTGATCGCCAACGCGTCGGCTGGCCACGGTGACTCGATACCCAGTCGGTCGGCGCGGCCAATGGCGAAGGCCACGCCGAGTGCACGCGGCAGATGAGAGGCGATGGTCGACGTCTGCGGGATGATCGCCAGGTCGTGGCGGCCGAACACTTTGTGGCGTCCGCCGGAGATGGGTTCTTCGGTGGAGGCGACGACACCGGCGAGGATGTCGCGCACACCCTCGAACCCTGCACGGGCCAGATAGAAACCGCCGCTGCGATAGTGCAGTAGGGCAGGGTCGGTGGGGTGTAGCGCCATCGCCACGGCGGCGTTGCTCTCGTGGCCCGAGGAGCCGATGGTGTAGTAACCCTTGCCCTGGCCGCGCAACCAGCGGGCGGCGAGGTCGCAGTGGCGGCTGGCCACCTGCACGTCGAACAGTTCCTGCAGCGTGGCCAGCGTGTCTGCGCCGGGTGCCGGTCCGATGGCGGTCAGCGCGCCCAGCGCGTTGACCAGTGAGGTCTCGAGCGGACCACGATCAGGAGCAGCCACGCCTCCAGTTTGCCAGGTACCCGCAACCCCCTGCTCACGTCGCGGGCCTGACGTCGATTTCTGCGGTCACGGCCGCGACATGAACGGGTGGGCGCGGTCAGATGTCGACGCGGTAGCGGACGATGCGCGGGTCGCCGCTGGGTTGCACGACGGCGCGGTAGCGGTTGATCAGCGCACGCATCGGCACGTTTTCCCGCAGTACATCGGCGATCAGTCGGCGGATGCCCCGCTTGCGGGCGAGTACGAGCATGGCGTCCATCATGCGCGACCCGACACCGGTGCCCTGGTACTCGTCGATGACCGTGACCGACAACTCGGCCGGACCGGTCTGACTTCCCATCCAGCGCGCCACGCCGACGGGGCGGCCCTCGGGGTGGCGGTCGTCATCGCGCAACGCTGCGTCGAACGCGATGACGGCCCCGTTGTAGGTGCCGTCTACGTCGGCCAAACGTTTCAGCACGGGTTCGGGCAGCTCGTGCACTGGGGTGAAGAAGCGCATGTGCCGAGACTCGGGACTCAGCGCGTCGAATCCCTCTTGGAAGTACCGGTCGAAGTCGGCAGGGACGGCTTCGCGGGTGACGATGAGCGGGGAGTGGTCAATGTGCCCATGATGCCTGAGTCGGGGACCCTCGTGGTTGCGATTGATGGCACATGTGACGACGGGCGACACACCTGGTCGACGGTCAGGTGGCTGGTCTGATCGGCCGACGACGCAGCATCAGCAGCGCGACCGCGGCGACCGCGATGGAGATGACTCCACCGATGGCATCCCGGCCGGTCTGGGAGACGGCCTTCAACACGAACAGGTACACGAGCGACGCGAGCAACAACAGCATCCATGTGCTGCGCCGTTTGCCGGTCAGCGATGCGTGGCCGATGAACAGCACGTTCCACAACACGTGGCCGGAGAACGGCCAGTTCAACCCCAGCGCCACAGCACTCAGCACGGCGCTCGCACCGAAGGTGAGTCGCCAGCGCAGGGGCAACTGCACTCGGAACTGCAGCAGATAGGCGCCGCCCAGGCCGAACAACGGGAAGATGTACCAGTACAACCCCGTGCGCGGTGAGGCCGCGAAGGCAAACAACACGGCAGCAAGAACAGTGAATGCGATGAGCGACCGCCAGTGCGGGGTGCTGTCGGTCGGCGGACTCATCGCCGACACCGTACGGCGACGTCGCCTGCTCGGCGCTGCGCCAGACCCGAAAAACCGAACGACCCCCTGCCGTTGCGGGCGGGGGCCGTGTGGTGGTCGAGACCGGCGTCGATCCGGTGACCCTACGCTTTTCAGGCGTATGCTCTGCCGACTGAGCTACTCGACCGGGGGTGCCGGCCATTCGCATGGCCTGCTGTTGGTTACCACTTGCGTAGCTTCCGTTCGGGTGGGTAACCCGAGCGGTCCCGACGGGGTTCGAACCCGCGACCTCCGGCTTGACAGGCCGGCGTGAACTCCACTTCACCACGGGACCAGATGAAATCTGATCTGCATTGCTGTCGGTCGAATCACTCGACCTGCTTCACTTTTCGGCCGATTTCTCGACTGAGTTCTTGGTCGATTTCTCGACCCTTCATCTGGCCGATTTCTCGACCTTGCACCCCCAACGGGATTCGAACCCGTGCCGCCACCTTGAAAGGGTGGTGTCCTAGGCCACTAGACGATGGGGGCTAGGTGTCCTCCGGTTGAGAGCGTGGAAACGATATCAGCGACCCCCCGGTTTCGCGCCAGTCGATACGCGATCTTCGCAGGCCCGAGGGCCTACGGCCAGTACCGTGCCGGTCGTGCGTATGAACCTGGAGCCCTCGCTCGACCCCACCTCGTATCGGTATTCGCACACCATTCGGGTGAGGTTCTCCGAGACCGACGCAATGGGCATCGTGCACCACAGTCGCTACCTGCCGTATCTGGAAGAGGCTCGTGTCGAATACCTGCGCGAGATCGACCACCCGTACACCAGTCTGCGCGACGAGGGGTTCGACATCGCGGTGCTCGAGGTGGCGGTGCGCTATCGGCAACCGTTGCGCTTCGACGAGCAGGTCACGGTGCATGTGGCCTTCGGTGGAGCCACCCGAACCACGTTCCAGATGGGTTACCTGCTGACAGTGAACGGCGAGGTTCGGGCCACGGCTGTGACGGTGCATGGCTGCGTCACGGCGGCGGGGCGACCCGTCCGACTGCCCAACTGGTTGGCGGAACTGGGCCGCTGATGTTGTTCGCGTCGCATCGCAATGGTCGCGGAACGTCAACACTTCGACTCGCGATCGCAACGCGTCCCTGATGCGCGATCAATACTGTCTTGACCCATGAACTCCCGGGTGGCCGCGTGATTGGTCTCTGCACCGATTCGAACGCGCTCTTGCCGCCCGACCTCATCGCTGCGTTCGGAGTGGAGGTCGTCCCGCTCACCGTCACGATGGACGATGTCGACCACTTGGAAGGTGTCGACTTGGACGTCGACTCGTTCTACGCGGCCTATGGCGCTGAGCGGTGGCCGCAAGTGCATGTTGCCGCCCCCAGCGCCGGTCAGTTCGCTGCCGCCTACGACGACTTGCTGGCGCGCGGGTGCACCGAGATCCTGTCGATCCATGTGTGCTCGAAGACGTCAGCCACGATCAACGCTGCCCGCCTGGCAGCACGCGGTCTGCCGGTGCCTGTCCGTGTGGTCGACTCCGGGACGGCAGGCTTCGGCGTCGGCTGTTGTGTGTGGCAGGCGGCGTCGGCCATTGCCGCTGGCGCCACGTTGGAGCAAGCGGCCGCCGTCGCTGAGGCACTCACCCCCACCATCGGGAACGTGTTCGTGATCGATGCCCCCGGCCGCGACGAGGACGCAGGTCTCGACGTCTGCTCGTGGCGTCCCGGTGCGGTCGACACCGTCGGCCACGTGGACGGTCTGCTCCGCGCTGTGAACTGGATGGCGTCGTGGACCCTTGGCCGCGGTGCCGATCTGCGCGTGGGTGTGGGCCACAGCAGCGCCGATTCTGCAGGTCTCGCTGTCGCCCTGGAAGCCGCGTTGTCCGGGGCGGCCAACGTCGTGGAGGTGGTGCGGTTCCGCATCACCCCCAGCGTTGGAGCCTTCAGCGGTCCGGGAGCAGCTGGGCTGTTCGCGTTTCCTACTCGCTGAGCGCCTGGATCGAGACCTCCAGCAGGTACGACAGGAAGTGGTAGAGGTGGTGCTCACCCACCATCGGGTGGTCATCGTCGATCTCGTTCGGGTCTTCCATCTCGCCCACGTCGAGCAATGTGCCCAGCACCAGACGCACACCATTGAGCGCCTGCAGGAATGCCTGCATCGCCTCGTCGTTCATCACCTCGCCGTTGGCCAGCAGGGATTCCACCTGGTTCACGGCACTGAGTCGTGATGCCACCAGGTCGTCGCGCATCAGCCGTTGGTACTCGGTCTCGGCCTCAGCATCGTCGGCCAGGTGGTAGGCGGGCGGGAACAGCCGACGCATGATCGCGTCGTGCCGCGGATCCTGGTCGACGATGAGTGCCCGCAGCTCGCCCAGCAAGCGCACGAGCAGTTCGATCTCTTCGCGGTCGAGGTTGACCACGAAACCCTTGGGTGTGCGTTCGATGACCGGCCGTGAGGCCTTGCGGCGCGCCATGTCAGTCGCGACCCACGGTACCGGCCTCGGTGGCGGCGTCCAGGCGGGCCAGTGCAGCGGCCCACACCTCGGGTAGCGCCGGTTCCACGTGCGGGCCGTTGCGGGCGATCACCCGGTTGCGGGTGATGCCGTGCTCGCGCCACGTGCTGCCACCCTCGGCCAGGTTCAGCAGCATCGGCGCCACACGGTCGACGGCCATCACATAGCGGGCTTCGGGCGTGTCACCCAGTTCGTACTCGTCCCACAACTCGCGGAAACGAGCGCCCATCGCCGCGGGCAACAGACCGAACAGGCGGTCAGCGGCGGCCACTTCGCGCTCGCGTTTGTCGTCGTGGGCACCACCCTGGTCATAGGCGAAGGTGTCGCCGGCGTCGATCTCGACGATGTCGTGCACCAGCGCCATGCACACCGCGGTGCCGAGGTCGAACTGCTCGGTGGCGTACGGGGCCATGATCATCGCCGCAATACCGAGGTGCCACGAGTGTTCGGCGGTGTTCTCGCGCCGAGACCCATCGGCCAGCCAGTTGCGGCGCTCGACACCCTTCAGACGGTCGGCCTCCATGAAGAAGGCCAGCGTCGCGGCCACATCGTTGGCGGCGGTTTGCGGACCGGGAACATCACTCATGACGGCGAACGTACTCGCTTCGTTGAAGTTACCGACGGGTAGGTATTCTTGCGAGCATGACGGACATCCAGCGTGTGGGCATTCTCGGGTCGGGCATCATGGGTTCGGGGTTGGCCGAAGTGGCCGCCCGCGCCGGGTACGACGTGGTCGTGAGGTCGCGGTCGTTGTCGGCGGCCAATGCGATGGTGGCCGCCATCGACAAGGGTTTCGCGAAGGCGATCGAGCGCGGCAAGTCCACCGAGGATGAGCGCGCTGCCGTCTTGGCGCGCATCACCGCCACCGATCACCTCGGCGCGCTGGCCGACTGCGACCTGGTCATCGAGTCGGTTGTGGAAGATCTGGCGATCAAGAAGGCGCTGTTCATCGAACTCGAGCAGATCGTGAAGCCGGGCGGCATCCTCGCCACGAACACCAGCACCTTGCCGGTGGTGGAGATGGCGATGGTCACACAGCGCCCCGACCGTGTGTGCGGTATCCACTTCTTCAACCCAGCCCCGATGATGAAGTTGGTGGAAGTGGTGCGCCCGATCACCGCCTCCGACGACACGATCGCCGCGGCGTTGGCGTTCGCCGCTCGCTGTGGCAAGGACGGCGTCGAAGTGAAGGACCGCGCCGGCTTCATCGTCAACGCGCTCCTGTTCCCGTACCTCAACAACGCAGTGCGCATGCTGGAGCAGGGCACGGCGGCGATGGAGAGCATCGACACTGCGATGAAGGGTGGCTGCAACTTCCCGATGGGTCCGTTCGCGCTGCTCGATCTCGTTGGCCTCGACACTTCGCTGGCCATCCTCGATGCGCTCTACAACGAGTTCCGCGATCCGAACTACGCAGCCATGCCCACACTTCGCCGGATGGTCGCTGCCGGCCACCTCGGCCGCAAGTCCAAGCGCGGCTTCTACACCTACTGACCCCCGGCCGGTCGGGCGCGATTCGTGCCGCAGTGGGCGCGCTTCGCGCCGCTCCTGACATGGTTGCGCGCACGTGGGGGCTGGGCCGGTCAGATCCGGCACGAATCGCGCCCAACGGATTTCGGGGTTGGGCGGGACACCCCGAGGGGTTAGCCTTTGACTTCCACTCGGGCGAGTGGCGAAATGGCAGACGCGCTGGCTTCAGGTGCCAGTATTCGAAAGGATGTGGGGGTTCAAGTCCCCCCTCGCCCACCACGAGGCCCCAGCTCACGCTGGGGCCTTTTGCGTGTCGAGGGTCAGGCGCCGTCGTGACGCCGAGAACTCGATCACTTGGCCAGCGAGCCGCCGTAGATCTGCCAGGCGAGCAGCGACTTCGCCGCGAGACTGAGCACGAGGTAGGTCTTCTCGCCGTAGGCGTAGTCGCGCCAGCGGCCGATCCCTCGGTATTGCAGCCACTGGTTCAGCCCGAAGCTGAAGAAGAAGACCAGCTCGGCAATCACGATGCCGTACACAAAGCCGGGCACCTGAGGTGCGCCGATCACGTTGACCCAGATCGCCACCCACGGCGCAACACCGGCGACCGTGCCGAACCAGAAGGGCATCATCGTCGTCGATGTGCGCCCGGGTGGGTTCATGCGCTCTTGCAGCCAGCCGAACAGGATCATGGCGACGTTCGCTCCGGCGATGGCGAGCACGGTGGTGATGTCGGTGATGCCGCTGTAGAACGCGATCAACACCACCATCAGCGTCGCGCTCAGCGAGTACTCCACCCATCGGAACCGGTTGATGCCCCGGCCCAGGTCACGCTCGTAGGTGCGGCGGGCGAAGGTGGCGGTGGCGAAGTGGTCGAACGCGGCCAGGAACAGGAACACCGCGATGGCCGGACCGATGGCGACGTCGAACAACCCCTCCGGTGTGGTCAACCTCGTCCCGGGAGGTCCTTGCGGGAACGTGGACGTCACGGTGATCGCGAAGTTGCCCGCCATCACGAGGATCAGCACGGCCTGCGCGGCGTGCAGCACGCTGAGGCCGAGGTTCCACACGCGTAGACCCGCGAGGCGCTCCGGTGTGACTCCGGAGGCCAGGGTCGACCCGCTCTGGGTGTTCTGGTCCTGTACCGACGGTTCGGTCATGCGTAGCTCCCTTGTTCGCGGGCCGGGGCGGATGGTTGCAGATCAGTGGGTCGTTCGAACATGTCGCGGTCCGGCGTGTGGACGAACGAGTGCAGCCGCTCGCCATCAGCACAGATGCCGGCGAGGAGCCCGGGGAAGATCCATCGGTGGAACGGCGCGACCGCAACCCAATAGAGGCGGCCGAGCAGACCACGCGGGTGGAATCGTGCTGTCTGGGTGATGGTTGCGCCGGTGTCGTCGGCTTCCATCTGCCACTGCAGCCAAGCATCTCCCGGAAGGCGCATCTCGGCGCGCAGCCGAAGCAGGCTGCCCGGGACGAGCGCCTCCACGCGCCAGAAGTCGAGCGGATCCCCGACGGACAACCGACGCGAATGAATGCGGCCACGACGCATTCCAACTCCACCGATCAACGAGTCGAAGATCCCGCGCAGGCTCCACAGCCAGTCGCCCGTGTACCAACCGTGGCGACCACCGATCGAGCTGACCACCTGGAACAGCTCGGCCGGTGATGCCGCCACGTGCCGCTCACGTCGATCGAGGTTGACCGTGCCGCCGGACCAGGCCGGGTCGGTGGGCTGTGGCTCGGCCGGTGGGCGCCCACCCAGTTCAGCATGCGCCCAGCTCGTCGGTACGTCGCCGCTGATCGACCGGCCCAACGCCAGTTTCACCGCCTCGCGATAGCCGAGCTGCTCGATGGGCATCGCGTCGGCTGCGGCAGCGCCGGTCACGATCACATCGTTGACGAGGCTCTGGATGAGCGGGCGGGCGAGCATCGGCGGGATCGGTGTGACAAGGCCGATCCATCGCGACGACAGCCCGGGCGTGAGGAACGGCACCGGCACGACGAGTCGGCGTCGTAGGCCGGCCACCTCCGCGTACTGGGCCATCATCTGCCGATATGTGAGTACCTCCGGCCCGCCAACGTCTAGGACCTGGCCGGTGACCTCGGCGGTCAAAGACTCGACGAGGAAGTGCAACACGTCGCGAACCGCAACCGGCTGGCACTTCGTGTCGACCCAACGCGGTGTCACCATCGCCGGGAGGACCTCGACGAGATAGCGCAACATCTCGAAGCTCGCCGACCCCGAGCCGATGACGACGGCGGCCCGCAATTCGACCACCGGCACCGAGCCCTTGGCGAGCTCCGCGCCCACCTCCTGGCGACTGGCCAGATGTTCGCTGAGGTTCCCCGACGAATGGTCGCCGAGCCCGCCCAGGTAGACGATGCGTTGCAGTGCCGCACTCTCGGCAGCGCGCCGGAAGTTCTCGGCGACGGCACGGTCGTGCTCGGCCCACTCGGCCGACGAGCCGATCGAGTGCACCAGGTAGAACGCAGCGTCCACCCCGGTCATCGCCTCGCTGAGGTCACCCCCGACGTCACCCTGCACGATCTCGACGGATGTGCGCCATGGCGCGGACAGCACCTTCGCCGGTGTGCGCACCAGGCACCGCACCCGGTACCCGCGCTCGAGCAGCACTGTCACCAACCGGCCACCGACGTAGCCGCTGGCCCCCGTCACCAGCACCAGCGCTCCCGGCAGCACACCCGGCGACTCGGCCTTGTTCGCCTTCGTCATGATGTCATCGCTGGACACGTCAAAATTCGCACGGTTAGAGCCAACTGTCAGCGCAACTGGCGTATTCCCCGGATGAAGTCGGCGCTGGTCAGGCCTTCGGGTGCGCCAGCAAGAACTCGACCATGGCCACGATCATCGGGTGGCTTCCGTCGGGGAAGTTCACCGACGGAATGTGCGGGCCACCCGTCACGGTGAGCAACTGCACGTCGACGCCGGCCGGGCAACCCGCATACGCGGTCAACTGTGATTCGGAACCGTCGACAGTGGGCTCCAGGTCGAGCGCCGACCCTGATGCGGCGATGGCACCGGCGCAGCCGTCGTACGTCGCCCACGTAGCGACACTCTGCTCAGCACCGGGGTAGCTGACGCCGATACCTTCGGTGGCGCCACCGGCGTACGCGATTGTTCCGTCGGCGGTGCCGTGCACTTGCAACACGCTGACCGGCTCCGACGGGTTGCACTTGGCTGCGTCGAGGAACGTGGCGCCAGCCAGGCTGGCGATCGCGGCGACCCGGCCACTCAACTCGCAGGCCATGCGGTACGACATGAAACCGCCGTTCGAGTGACCCATGAAGTAGATGCGCTTGGGGTCGACGTCGTACTGCGCGCTGACCGAATCGAGGATGCCCGTGAGATAGGCGACATCGTCGACCGTGGTCTGGTACCCGCAGCACGCATCGGTGGCATTCCAGAATGCCTTCCCGAGCGAGTTCGTGGTGCCGGTGGGATGCACGTAGAGAAAGCCTTCGCTCTCCGCCAACGCTTGCACGCCGAAGTACGCCTCTTGAATCGGGCCAGTGGCGCCGTAGCCGTGCAGCAGCACCACGAGCGGCATTGCCGTGCCCTTGGTGTACGAGGAGGGTACGAACACGTCGAACGGGCGTGTCGGGTCGGGCACCACCGGGCTGGTGTCCACCACCGGAGTGGTGTCGGGGGCGACGGTGTCGGGGGCGACGATTGTCGTGGTGGGTGCCGTGGCGGCGGTGTCAGCACCTGAGGAGGTGCTGCAGCCGGCAGCGAAGGTGAAAGCGACCGCGAGGAGAAGAGCCTTGTGCATCAGGGCAAGGTAGCGGCATCTGACCCAGGTTGTGGTGCTGGCAGCCCGCAGGCAGAGCGTGGAGACCAGGACCGGACTGGTGGGCGCCGGTGCCGGGCGCCTAGTTAGGCGTTCTTGGGTAGATCGCGGAACGCAGTCACCTTGTCGCTGTTCGGTTCCTTCGGCAGACCGAGCACGCGCTCGCCGATGATGTTGCGCTGCACCTGGTCGGTGCCGCCGTAGATCGAGGGGCTGGGCGACACGAGTGCTGCCTCGGTGACCTGTCGGTTGAACGGGGTGCCGGTGGCGGCATCGAGCGCTTCAGCCTGTTCTGCGGTGTATGCGTGCAGCATTCCGGTGGCGCCGAGGATCCGCAGCGAGATCTCGCGGCTGAGGCGAGCCATCGCCGACATGGAGAGCTTGGCGATGTTGCCGATACCGGGCACATCGTTGCGCCCGGTGACCGCTGCGGCCTTGGCGCGCAGGCTGCCGTACCGGCCGATCTCGTCCATCGAGTACAGGCGGGTGATGTCCTGGCGCAGGATCGGGTCGTCGCCGAGTCCGTACTCGCGGGCGAGCCGGGACAGGATCGTCGCCGACGCACCCGTCAGCGACATTGCGTTGGTCGCTGAAGCAGTGACGCCCACGAAGTCGCCGGCGCGGCGAGCGAGGTCGCCGAACACTGTGCCTGGGACGGCCGCCGAGAGTGCCGAGTGCCCACCGCCGGCACCGAGGCTGCTGCGCTCGAAGCCGAGCGTTGCATTGGCCACGGCCCAGCCACCGTTGAGTTCGCCGATCAGCGAGTCGTGGTTGACGCGCGCTTCGGTGAGGAACACCTCGTTGAACACAGCGTGGCCGGTCATCTCGCGCAATGGGCGAATGTCGACCACGTCGCGCTGGTGCATGGGGAATGCGAAGTAGCTGATGCCCTGGTGCTTGGGCACATCGGCGTCGGTGCGCGCGAGCAGCATGCCCATGTCGGCCACCTGACCGCCCGAGGTCCACACTTTCTGACCAGTGACGATCCACTCCTCACCGTCGCGCTCGGCCTTGGTCTGCAGCCCGGCGAGATCGCTGCCCGCACCGGGTTCGCTGAACAACTGACACCACGCCTGCTGGCCGGTGACGATCGGGCGCACGAAGCGGTCGATCTGCGCCTGCGTGCCATAGGTGGCAATGGTGGGAGCGGCGAGCATCAGTCCCAATCCGCCCGGTGCGGGCAACGCACCGTGTTCGGCGATGGCGCGCTCGACGCGGACGGCGTCGTTGCGGGTGAGACCTCGTCCGTACGCATTGGCGGGCAGGATCGGCGACGACCACCCAGCCGAACCCAACCGCTCCCACCAGTCGCCGACAGTGAGGTCGGGGTTCCAGTTGTCCGCCAACCAGGTGCGAACTTCATCGACCGGGTCGACACCGGTTCGGGACGCGGTGCTGCTCTGCTCGCTCATGAGACAGAGTGTGCCATTACTTGGCGATCGGCTCCGAAGTGGACACCCAGACATCGACCGTCGCTGATGCGGATGCCTCAACATGTGCGTCGGCGACTCGGGCACCCGACTGCCAGCGAATGGGAGTCATCAGGAACAGATCGCGTGCGTCGCCGTCGGAGAGTTCGAGTGTGAACTCGACGTGCACGGCACTGCTGGCCTCGGGGGGCGGTTCACTGCGGCGGGCGAGCCGTTCTGCGGTCTTCAGCGCCGACTCGCCCTGCGGGACGGGTCGCATCTCTTGCAGGTGCCGTGGTCCGGGTGTGGCCGTCACCCACCGGCCGCCTGGTCGCAGCACACGGGCGAACTCGTCGAACGGGTGCGGAGCGAACACCGAGATCACCGCGCCCACCGAATGGTCGAGCACCGGCAGGCGGTACGCAGTGCCCACGACGTACTGGGTGTCGGGGTGTGCTCGGGCGGCCATTTGCACGGCGGCCTTGGACACGTCGAGTCCGAATCGTTCGCCGGGCGCGGCCTGCTCGTGACTCAGTTGCGCGAGGTACCAACCCTCACCGCAGCCGACGTCGAGGACCGGACCGGGGGGTATGCCGACCGCCTCGGCCAGAGCACGGGCGATGGGTGCGTAGTGGCCCGCTGTCAGGAAGCGCCGGCGTGCCGCGAGCGCATCGGGGGTGTCGCCAGAGGTGACCGTGGGGCTGAGGCGCCCGCCGACCAGTAGGTGCAGGTACCCACCGCGGCCGCGGTCGAACGAGTGGCCGTTCGCGCACGTTGCACCGGCGTCGGTGAGGTCGAGCGCACGCGAGCAGTGCGGGCAGGCGAGCACTTGGTTCACGGCTGCACGCCGGCCGCGTGCTCGCACCATTCCCATAGCTCGAGGCGACGCTCGGGTGTGTCGGTACGTCGCGTGCCGGGCACCTTGTGCAGCCCGCGGCGGGCCCGGTCGAGCCAGAACCCGCCGCTGGTGTGCAGCGGTTCACCGTCGTCGGCTGCGAGCCACACGAGCGTGTCGGCACCTTGTTCGGGGCTGCGCAGCAGTGGACCCATCACCTTGGCGAACATCGGCAGCGACGCGGCGACGCCGGGTGTGTCGGCCCAGCCAGGGTGCATTGCGTGGAACACCACGTCAGTGGGGTCGATGTGCTGTGCCCACATCTCGTTCAGCGTCACCTGCGCCCGCTTGGCGCGGGCGTATTGCTCAGTGCCCTTGTAGTCGTCGCCCATCTCCAACTGCTGCACCGTCAGCCCGGTGGCGTACATGCCGCCCGACGACATCGTGAGCACGCGACCTGGCGCAGCGACTCGCAGGATGGGGAGCAACAGGGTGGTCAGCAGGAACGGCCCGACCACTTGGCTGGCCACCGTGAGCTCGATGCCCCCCGGCGCAGTTCGGCGATCGGTGGTGAGAGCGCCGGCGTTGTGGATCAGCACGTCGAGACGCGGGTGGCGGGACAGCACCTCCGCAGCCCCGCCGCGCACCGCGTCGAGGTCGCCCATGTCGGCGACCACTGACTCGACGTGTTCGTTGCCGCTGGCCATCGCGATGCCCTGGCGTACACGTTCGGTCTTGTCCGGGTCGCGGCCCCACAGGATGACGGTGGCGCCGCAGCGGGCCAGTGTCTCCGCAGCCGAGCGCCCGAGGCCCGACGTCGCTCCGGTGATCAGCACACTTCGACCGGTGAGGTCGTAGTCGGCCAACGGCGTCCAATGATCGATACGCGAGCGCACGTCGTAACCGAGTCGCGTAAAACTTGTCACCACTGGTGCTTCGAGCACCTTGTCGACCACCCGTTTCCACTGCACCATCGCATCAGTCTGGCCCGCCACCAGCGTGTGCGGCCACGCGGCCTTGGGCGATGGGGTCGGCGGCGGTGTGGGCCAGCGTGCGGAGACTCAGGCCCCTGGAGTGTCGATCCGCTGGTAGGAGTTCTTGAAGTCGTCCTGCAGCACCATCGCGATGCCCTTGGTGTCGTAGACGTCGAGTTGCTCCGTGAGCGTCGTGGTCGTGTACGTCCATCCGGTCGGGAGCTTCAGCGAGGTGCCGAGCGTGGCCAGCCGGTCGATCGACATCGTGGGGTCGACGATCTGCGCGTACGACTGCATCACGTACTGCACACCGTCGGTGTCGGCGAGCAGGTAGATCTCGGTGCCGGCGTTGAACGTGAACACGGTGTCGCGGACGACGGGCTTGGCGTGGTACGGCGACTGATCGGGGACACCGGGGCCGAGGTTCACGGTGGCCAACTCCATCATCTCGATGTTGCCGAACGTGCTGATGTCGCCGGTTGTCTTGATGTTGGCCGTGATCGAGTCCAGCGTCCAGTGGCGCGGCCCGTTCAGCAGCGCCAACAGCGCGCCGCGTTCGGTGGCGATGGCCGCGGCGTCGAGCGCCTCCCAGTCGGCTTGTGGGCACTCGTTCTGCCCCTGGGAACCCCACACATGGGCGATGAACTCGTCGTCCACCTTGGTCAACAGCAGCACCTCGCAGTAGCGCACGTCGCGCAGGCCGTTCGGGTACATCGCCGACATCCGGCTGGTGGTGGGGGTCTCGGTCGCCGCCGGCGCCTCGGTGGCGGTCGGGGTGCTCGTCTGCTCGACCGTGGTCGTCGTGCTGGCGGTGTCGTCGCCACATGCGGCGGCGAGCAGTGCCGCGCCGATCACCAGGGCAGCCATCTTCTGTCGGTACATCTGACAAAACATAGCGCACCACGAGTGACAACCGGACGCGTCGACGGAATACGGTGCTCCGCATGGCCATGAACTGCAAGCCGGTGCCCACGCTCGACGAGCGGATCAACGACATTCGCGGGCGTACTGCCGAGATCATCAACAACGACATCCTCCCCAATGAGGGCACGCTCTGGGCCGCTCGCCGCCACGACGAGACGGTGAGCGAGCGTGCCGAGGTGTTGGAGTTGCGGGCGTCGATCCAACAGAAGGTGAAGCAGGCTGGCCTGTGGGCACCGCACCTGCCGACCGAGTACGGCGGGATGGGACTCGACTTCCTGGCGCACGCCTACATGAACGAGGTGCTCTCGTACGCGATCGGCGCAGCGAAGTTGTTCGGTGTGGTTGCGCCGAACTCGGGCAACCAGAAGATCCTCGTGAAGTACGGCACCGAGCAACAGAAGCAGGACTGGTTGTTGCCCACCATCGAGGGCACGATGGAGTCCGGGTTCTCGATGACCGAACCGCACAACCCCGGTAGCGACCCGCGGGCCATCGATACGACGGCCGTGCTCGACGGCGACCACTACGTGATCAATGGCCACAAGTGGTTCACCAGCAACGGCATCGAAGCCGACTTCTTCATCGTCATGTGCCGTGTCGTCGACAAGTCGGCGATGGAACCGGGCGGCGATCGCAAGACCGGTCCGATGGTGCAGATCATCGTGCCCACCGCCACCAAGGGCGTGAACATCGTGCGTGGTATCGGCGTGTGGGGCAAGCGCAGCACCGACCACTGCGAGGTGAAGTACGAGGATGTGCGCGTCCCCGTGGCCAACGCACTCGGCCGCGTGGGCGACGGCCACCAGGCTGCGCAGGACCGCCTCGGCGCCGGGCGCATCTATCACTGCATGAACTGCATCGGTCAGATGTGGCGGGCCTTCGACCTGATGGTGCAGCGGGCCGCGACTCGCCAGGTGCATGGCGGGCTGCTGGCCGACCAGCAGTTCACCCAGGGCGCCATAGCCGACAGCTACATCGACATCCAGACCGCCCGACTGTTCACGATCCATGCCGCCGAGAAGATCGACCAGGGTCTCTCAGCGGCTCGCACCGACATCTCGGCGATCAAGGTCTACGTGCCCTCGGCGTACACCCGCGTCGTCGACCGTGCCATCCAGATCTGGGGCGCCGCTGGTGTGTCGAACGATCTGCCGCTGTTCGGCATGTACCAGGGCGCGCGCACGCTACGTATCGCCGATGGGCCCGACGAGGTGCACAAGATCCTCATCGCCAAGAACGTCCTTGGCCGCTACGCCAAGGGTGAAGGCTGGGACTTCGGCAACTGACCGTCAGCCGGCCAAGGCCGACTTGACCATCGTCGCGATTTGGGCGCCGTCGGCGGTTGGACCGGCCTTCGCGCGTACGGCACTGACCACCTTGCCCATCGCCTTCATCCCGGTGGCGCCACCGGCGGCGGCCGCGGCGATCTCTTCAGCGATGATCGCCTGTAGGTCGTCAGCGCTGAGCGCGGCGGGCAGGTAGACCTCGAGCACTGCGGCCTCGGCGCGAGCACGCTCGACACGTTCGGGGCGGCCGGCGGCGACGAACGCGTCGGCGGTCTCGTGGTGCTTGCGCACCTCGACGGCGATGATCGGCAGCACCTGAGCATCGGTCAGTACGGCCACCTCGACACCCGCAGTCTCGGCAACCGAGATGGCCGACAGGGCTTGGCGCAGCGCCGACAACGCGATCTCGTCGCGGGCCCGCATCGCTGCGGTCAGCGCGGTCTGCAACTGGGACTTGATGGTCTGCTGCTCGGTCATGGTGCCTCCGACGGACGTTCGCCCCCAGGGTAGGGCCGCTTCTGGGAAGCCGCAGTCCCGGATCCCGGGACGGGGACTTCCTAGAAGCCGGGTTGGGACGGTTCCTTCCCAGAAACCGACGTATCGTCAGCGGCATGCTGGGTGCTGTCGGAGATCTGCTGGAAGATGTGGTGGTTCGATTACACGAGACGGTGAACCACGCCAGCGATACACAGGCCACGGTGTTGCGTCGCCGTGGAGGCAGCGCTGCCAACGTGGTCGAGGCTGCCGTGCGCGCGGGGGCGCCGGCGCGGTTCATCGGTCAGGTGGGTGGCGACGGGGTGGGTCAGTGGCTCACCGATCAACTCGTGGCGTTGGGCGCCGAGGTCGTGGTTCGCCGCGAGGGGCGCACCGGCACGATCATCGTGTTGTTGGATGTGAACGGTGAGCGCACGATGCTGGCCGACCGGGCCACCGCCACTGAGTTGAGCCCGCCCGATCCGGTATGGCTGGACGGTCTGCACACATTGCACCTTCCGTTCTACTCACTGGAGATCGAACCGTTGGCGAGCACCTCGATGACGTTGGCCGCGATGGCCAAACAGCGCGGCCTCACAGTGTCGATCGATATGTCGTCGGCTGCGGTGCTCGAGCGCTACGGCGTGCCGCGCGCACTGTCGGTGATCCGCTTCTTACAGCCGACCGTCGTGCTGGCCAACGAACTTGAAGCACAGGTGCTGGGTGAGGGTTTGCGACCGGAACGGCTCGGCGGTGCGATGGTGATCGTGAAACGGGGTGCCGAGCCGGCGATCGTCCATCGTGCCGGCGGGGCGTCGGTCGAGGTACCGGCGGTGCTGGTCCCCGGCGTGTCGGACACCACCGGAGCCGGTGATGCATTCGCCGCTGGATTGTTGATCGCGCTCGCCCGCGGCGATGACGCCATCGCCGCCGTGCACAACGGTCATGTAGTCGCCGCGGCCGCTGTGCGGCGCGCCTCGCTGCTGCCCGAGGCTTGACACTTCACCGCATCAGCAACGCAATGAGCCGCCGCAGAATCGGGCGCCGACCTGCACCCGCATTCCGCACGAACCACCGATGTTCATGCCCGACGTTGGTGGGCAGCGATCAGGGCGCCGAGGGCGGCCAGCAGCATCACCACGATGCCGACGGTGGTGACGAGATGGGGAGTGTCGCCGTAGTTGCTGCCGTAGTTTCCGCCAGCGATCCCGAAGGGCAGATCGCCCGACTGGCTGATGGATGTGGCCCACTGCCACACGGCGATGCTGAGTGCGCCGAGCGCGAGGCCCACACCCCACCGGCGATTGCTGAGAAACCCGGTTAGCCCGCCGACGGCGATCAGCAGCAACACCAGCAACCGCAGCAGCAACGTGGCGGGCGGGACGGCGTCGTTGCTGAACTGATCGGCGAACGAGGCACCATGCATCGGTATGAGCGTGCCGCCCACTACGAGCAGCGTCCCGAGGGCACCGACGAACCCGAACGCCGCGGCGATCGGCGGCTGGCCGTCATTGCCAGCAGACGTGAGCGCGAGCACGAAGGCCACGACGCCGAACGCAGCAGCGATGGCCCCCAGCCAGAACCCGACCTCCTGAGTGGTGGTGAGCGTGAATGATCCGCCGCCCTTCAGTAACGCCACCTCGCTGCTGTCGAACAGGCCGGTGACGGAGCCGATCGTCATCGCCATCATCCCGGCGAGCGCAAGTCCGGCACCGCCGGCGAGGCCGCTGCCAACCCGGCGGCCGGTGGCACCGAGCCCCGCGCCGACCACCAGCAGCACGGCCGCGATGATCGCCCCGACCACGTTGTTCGATGCAAAGTCGTTCAGCGCGTAGGTGGTCTTGGAAATCTGGTCGCCGGTGATCTCAACGGTGGCGATGTGCGTGACCGCAGCTGCCACCGCCAGCACCGCCCCGACCGAGGAGACGGCCAGGAGCGGGGTGATGCGGAACTGTTCGGGCTGCTCAACTACGGGTTGCTCACCCGTCTCGTCACCCTGAACGGGCCAGGCGGCGGTGGCGTACGGGTCGTGCCCGTGGCCGACGTGGGCGGTCTGCTCGACGACCGTCAGCGCAGCGGTGGCGTCCAGAGCTATGTCGTTGAGAGCTATGTCGTTGAGGGTTGTGTCGTTGAGGGTTGTGTCGTTGAGGGTTGTGTCGTTCGCCACCGTCGGCGTCGCGGCCGCGATCTGCAGGGCCGCAGCGCTGGGCGGAGGCAGGGGTGCACCGAAGGCAGGACCCGTCGCCGAGGATGTTGCCGGTCCGGGTGTTGCGGGTACGGCAGTGGTGGTGGTGTGTACCGAGGTGTCCACCAGGGCCACGCCGCAGGTGGCACAGAATCGCTGGCCCGGCTGAATCTCCGTGCCGCATGCCGGACAGAACATTGGTCACCCCTTCAACGCCGCACTCTTCGTCGCCGATGAGACTATGTCAGATCGTCGGTCTGCCAGATCGGCAACGGCGACACACTTTGCGCGTAGCGCTCGGCCGTGCGCATTACCAGGAAGTGCTCGAACTCGGCGGCGGGCAGGGCGGGTGCGTACAGGTGGCCTTGTTGGCGCACACAGCCGAGCGCGATCAGCGAGTCGGCTTGGATACCAGTCTCTACACCGTCGGCCGTGACGGCGATACCGATCTCGCGTACGAGGGCGATGATCGAGCGAACGATCGCCCGGTCGTGTGGGTGAGCGTTGAGGCTGTCGATCGACAGCTGGTCGATGCGCACCTCATCGAGCGGAAGGCGGCGCAGCAGGTTCAGGGATGACACGCCGTGGGCGAAATCGTCGAGGCATACCCGACCACCACGTGCGCGAAAGGCCGCAAGGTTGGCGGCGGCTGCGGGCAGGTCGCCGGTCACCGCACTCTCCATCACATCGATGGTGATCATCGAGGGCTCGAGACCGTGCAGCATGCGATCGATCGGATCGTCTCGCCGACCGCGCTCGGTGGCCTCCGGGGCCATGTTGACTCGGAAGCGGAACCCATCGGGCAGGCCGAGCATCGACAGGCGGCGCATGTGTGGCCGGGCGCTGAGCAGCACCTTCTCGGTGATGCGCTCGAGCAGGCTGGCTGACATCGCGACCTCGAGGAAGTCCTGCGCCGCAATCACCCGGCCGTCGCGCCGCACCCAGCGGGCCAACAGTTCGGCACCGACGACGTGGCCGTTGCTGGCATCGATCTCGGGTTGGAAGAAGGCGACGATTTCGCCGTCATCGATCGCTCGCCGCAGCGCCTGCTCACCTTCGAGGCGGTCAATCATCTCCTGCTGCATGGTCCCGTCGAACATCTCGACGCGGTTGCGGCCGCCAGCCTTGGCTCGGTACAGCGCAGCGTTGGCGTTGCGCAGCAGTTCGCTGGCTGCATTGCCGTGCAGCGGCGCGGCGGCAACTCCGACGCTGACCGACGAGGGCATCTCGCGACCCTCGGCGTACACCGGCTGGGCCAGCACGCTGACGAGCCGCTCGGCAACGGCGCGCGCTCCAGCCATGTCGAGGCCGGGCATGACCACCACGAACTCGTCGCCGCCCATGCGGCCGACGATCGAAGTGGCGTCGCTACTGTGCTGCAGACGGTCGGCAATGATGGTGATGAAGCGGTCGCCACCTCGGTGGCCGAGCGCGTCGTTGACGGCCTTGAAGCGGTCGAGGTCGCAGAACAACAAGCCGACCGGATGCTGCTCGTCGGCACCCGCCAGGAGTGCGTCCAGCAACTCGAGCGTGCCGCGCCGGTTGTACAGCCCGGTGAGCGGATCGTGCGTGGCTTGGTGGGCGAGGTGGATGTTGATCCCGGCCAGCTGCTCATTGACGACGGTCAGCTCGCCCCGCTCATGATCGAGTTCGCGCAGGAGGCGGTCGCTGCGCCATTGCAGCCGGATGCCGTCGACGCTGTTGCGGCTGAGCACATGGTGCAGGACGACGAGCGCGACTCCGAACAGTGCACTGAGGTAGCCGAGGCTGTGGAGGTAGTCCTCGCCGGCTGAGAGCAGCGACCACGACGTCCAGGTGAGCATTGGCACAGTCATTGCCAGGAAGAGGTCGCGACGGCCGGAAGTGACGATGCATGCGACGGCCGCCGCTGTTGCCGGGAACAGCGTGAACAGCAGCACCACCTCGACTGGGGCGCCGTCGGCAACCCAGGTCGACATACCGAACACCACACCAATCGAGGCGAACGACACGCCGATCATCAGTTGGTTGAACACCGAGGTGGAGTTGGTGACCGAGAGCATGTAGTAGCGGTAGAGCGCGAACAACGTGATGGCTGTGCATGCGACCGCTGCCAGGAGCCACCACCCGAGGTGTACCGACGACACGTCCTTGTGCATCATCGTGCTCACCAACAGTGTGAACGGCAGGACTACGAACGGGGCGGGTGCCAGGTTGGCAGTGACCATCGCGAGGGCTCGTTCGCGGACGAACGCAGCGGGGGTCCGCTCGGTGAGGTCTGCGCCCTGCTCGCTCTCCTCCGTCACGTCGCCGCTTCCTTCCTCAGATGTGTCACGACACGCGTGTGTCGTTGCTCAAAGCTTCATCGGCACGTCATGACACGTTCTTGACCTGGGATACTCCTGCGATGCGTGGTCGCTTTGCTCCCTCTCCCACTGGTGCGCTGCACCTGGGGAACCTGCGCACCGCGCTGGTGTCATGGCTGCAGGCCCGCTCAGGCGGCGGCGAGTGGCTGGTGCGGATGGAAGACCTCGACCGGGTGACGTCGTCGCGCCACCATGAGGCCGAGCAACTGCGTGATCTGGCGGCGTTGGGGATGGTGCCTGATGGTGAGGTGGTCCGCCAGTCCGAGCGTTTCGACCTCTATCGCCAGGCGATTGCTGCACTGCGTGCCATCGACCGGGTGTACGACTGCTTCTGTTCCCGACGCGAGATTCGCGAGGCGGCGCAGGCACCACACGGCGAGTTACCCGACGGCGCCTATCCCGGCACCTGCCGCACGCTCACCGCGACGGTGCGTTCCCAGTACCTCGCCGAGGGGCGCCGGCCGGCACTTCGACTTCGCACCGAGGGGGAGCGTTTCGAGGTGCACGATCTGATCGCGGGTCGCTTCGAGGGCGGCGTCGACGATGTCGTGTTGCAACGCAACGACGGTGTGCCTGCGTACAACCTGGCCGTCGTGATCGACGACGCGGCGCAGGACGTCACCGACGTCGTGCGCGGCGACGACCTGCTGTCCAGCACGCCACGCCAGATGTTGTTGCAACAGTTGCTCGGGCTGCCGCATCCTCGCCATGCACACGTGCCACTGGTGCTGGCCCCCGATGGCACTCGCTTGGCGAAACGCCATGGAGCGGTCACTCTGGGCGATCTGGCACAACGCAACATCACCCCGGCGCAGGTGGTGGCGCGGCTGGGTGAGAGTCTCGGTTTGTGTGGTCGCGACGACGTGGTGACGGCGCACGACCTCCTCGTGTCGTTTCGCATCGAAGCCGTGCCGACGGCGCCGTGGTGGCTCGCGACGACGGATCTCTGACACGATCGGTACATGGCTGAGCAATACGACGACCTGCAACAGATCCTCGGGTACAAGGGCGCGGGCGACGGTCGCCACGGACTGACCGAACTCGGCCCGGAGATCTTCTCTGTTCCGTTCTGGAGCCCCGCATACTGCGCCACGGTCATCCGTGCCGCAGAGGCAATCGGCGCGTTCGAAGAGCAGCCGCATGATCCGGTTCCTGGGCACGAGATCTCGCTGGCGGTCATCAGCCCGAAGTTGTTTCAGGCCGTCGAGATCGATCTCGGCGTGCGCATCTGGCCGCAGCTGCAGACCGTATGGCCCTACGTCGACTACCACGGGCTACGCGATGTGTTCGTCATCAAGTACGAGATGGGCGTGCAGGAGAACCTGCGCATGCATCACGACGTGGCCCAGGTGTCAGCGTCGCTGAAGCTGAACGAGGGTTACGAGGGTGCGATGCTCGACTTCCCGCGTCAAGGTGTTTCCAACGAGTCGACCGCAGTTGGCGACCTTGTCGTGTTCCCCTCGTTGGTGACCCATCCGCACCAAGCAACCCCACTTCGCCGCGGGGTCAAATATGGCCTGGTGGTCTGGTTCGAGCTGCCGACATTCTGAGTGGAGCCTTCACTACTGTGGAGTTTCGTTGGCCCGCGCCACCGAACCCCCCGCCATGACGCACCGTCACACCACTGCCCTGTTGCTGTTGACCCCGCTCGTGATCAGCGCGCTCGCGTCGTGCACGCGCACGGTGTCCAGCGAGGCACCCGCCAGCACCGCAGCGTCCACAGAGGTCGCCACGACCACGACGCTCGCGCCTGCCACCACGCTCGAGGCCACCACCACGACCCAGGCACCCACTACTACTGAGGGTTCCACCACCACGACGCTGGCACCAAACGTGCAGATCGTGGGCGGGGCGTTCATACCGGTAATGGCCGTCGGCAAGCGCAGTGGGCCCGACACGCAGGTGCTGCAGGACCGGCTCAACACACTTGGGTTCTGGGCCGGCAACAATGACGGTCGCTACGGGTTTGCCACCACGCAAGCAGTCATGGCATTCCAGAAGTATCTGCTGCTGCCCGCCACCGGCAAGGTGGATCAGGCCACAGCCGACCAGCTGAACGTGTTCACCGAGCGCGGTCACGGTCGCTCCGACAACGGCACGCTCGTCGAGGTCGACAAGCAGCGCCAACTGCTGTTCATCGTGGTCGACGGCCAAACGGTGTGGACGCTGAACACCTCCACGGGCAGCGAGAAGCCCTACGAAGGTCCCAACGCGAACGACCCGACGAAGATCGAGACGGGTGATGCGGTCACACCCGCTGGTCTGTGGAAGGTGAGCCGTGAGCGTCCCGATGGCTGGTGGGAGGGCGACCTCGGCAAGATCTACCGCCCGAAGTACTTCCACGGTGGAATCGCCATCCACGGCATGACCTCGGTGCCGAACTACCCGGCGTCGCACGGGTGCGTACGCGTCAGCGTCCCGGCGATGGACTTCATTTGGGACAGCGGGTTGCTGCCGATCGGCACACCTGTCTGGGTGCACGTGTAGCTCGTGTTGCCCCACCTCGGCGATGTGGCCCCGTGGGCTGATCCGGAAGTGGTGTCGTTGCATCGTCTGCCGATGCATGTGCCGTTGCCCGCCGGACCGGGCCGCGAGCGACTGCTGTTGAACGGGCAATGGCACTTCCGGCTGTATGACCACCCGGATGCCGTCCCGGCGCGGGCGCTCACCGTCTCGTGCGATACCTGGCAGCGGGTCACCGTTCCCGGCAACTGGACGATGCAGGGTGTGGGTGACCATCCGCACTACACGAACATCGTGATGCCATTCCCCGGTCCGCCACCGCGGCTACCCGAACGCAACCCGACCGGCGTGTACCGCCGTTCGTTGCACATACCGCACGGTTGGACGGATCGGCAGGTGGTGCTGCACATCGGCGGTGCTGAGAGCGTCCACGCGGTATGGGTCAACGGCGAGTTCGTCGGCTACGGCACCGACAGTTGTCTGGCCAGCGAGTACGACCTCACGGGCGTGGTGCAGCCTGGGCACAACGAACTGGCGATCGTGGTGCTGCGCTACAGCGCCCACTCCTACGTGGAGGACCAGGATCAGTGGTGGATGGCAGGCCTCCATCGGGAGGTGTTCGTCGAGGCCCGTACTGCCGCGCACGTCGCGGATGTGAACTGCGCGGCCGACCTGCTGCCCGACGGCTCGGGCCATCTGCAGGTGGCGGTCGCCGTGGGTGGCACCGACACCATCGTGCCGGGCCATCGCGTGCGTGTCACGTTGGTGTCACCCGAGGGTCGTCGAATCGGTCGACCCGACGTGCAACTAGTGCCGTACGAGTTCAATCGCATGTACCTGTTCGAAGGGCACGTCACTCAGCACCGGTTCGAGGTGCCCGCCGTACGACCGTGGTCGGCGGAGTCACCTACCCGCTACCGCGTCGACGTCGAGTTGATCGGACCCGATCAACGACCTGCGCACTCACCCCTGGACGCCACCCACCAGCACACCGGATTTCGTCACGTGGAGATTCGTGGACGAGACCTGTTGGTGAATGGTCAGCGGGTGTGGATCTTCGGCGTCAACCGCCACGACCACCATCCCGACCGCGGCAAAGCCGTCACCGCCGACGACATGCGCACCGATCTGGTGGCGATGCGCCGGCACAACATCACGGCCGTGCGCACATCGCACTATCCCAACGACCCGGTGTTCTACGACCTGTGCGACGAACTCGGCATGTACGTGGTCGACGAGGCGAACATCGAGAGCCACGCCTACAACACCAGCCTGTGTCACGACCCGCGGTGGCGCAGTACGTGGCTGGCTCGCGGCAGTCGGATGGTGCAGCGCGACCGCAACCACCCCAGCGTGATCATGTGGAGCCTCGGCAATGAGAGCGGCTACGGCGCGCACCACGATGCACTGGCCGGATGGATCCGTCGTGCCGACCCGAGCCGGCTGCTGCACTACGAAGGTGCGATCTTTCACGCCAGTTGGATCGACGGTGGGCTGAGCGCGACCGATGTCGTGTGCCCGATGTATGCGTCGCTCGAGGCCATCCGTCGGTACGGCGAATCGGGTCTCGGCACGCGGCCGCTGATCCTGTGCGAGTACAGCCACGCGATGGGCAACAGCAACGGTTCCCTGGCCGACTACTGGTCAACGATCGCCACTACGCCCGGTCTGCAGGGTGGGTTCCTCTGGGAATGGAAGGACCACGGCCTGCGTCAGACGTTGCCCGATGGCACCGTGCGTCTGGCCCACGGTGGTCAGTTCGGCGACACCCCGAACGATGGCAACTTTGTCGCCGATGGCCTGGTGGACAGCGATGGTTTCCCACATCCGGCGATGCGCGAGGTGGCGTGGGTCTACCGCCCGGTCACCGTCTCGCCGGGGCGTCGTGGAACGGTGCGTGTCCACAACCGGCAATCGTTCACAGAACTCGACTGGCTGCAGGCCCGGTGGGAGTTGGAGGTCGACGGCGAGATCGTCGCCAGCGGCCCGTTGTCGGTTCCCGCGGTCGCACCGCACACCACGGTCGACGTGCCGCTTCCGTGCGCGGTGCCGGCCGGTGACGGCGAGGTGCACCTGACCGTGTGTTGGCTGACCCGCCACGACCTGCGGTGGGCGCCCAAGGGCCACCTCGTCGGCTGGGACCAGGTCGAGCTGCGCGCCGCGCCACGGCGGGCGATGCAGCCGCCGCTCGTCGGCGCGGCGCAGGGTGTCGAGCGACTGTTGGGCACGCCGCCCGCGCTGACGCTGTGGCGCGCACCGGTCGACAACGACGGCTTCAAGCTGATGCCTGAACTCGCCGAGCGGATCAAGGTCGGTGGCCTGGCGCTGTTGCGTTGGCAGCAGCAGGGCCTCGACCGCCTGTCCGCCGACGAGCTCGTGGGCCACACGCGTACGATCCACGAGACCCACCACGGCATCGTCTTCGATCACACGGTCGTGGTGCCCGAGGAACTGGCCGACCTGCCGCGGATCGGTGTGCAGTTCACACTGCCCGGCAGGTTCGGATACCTGAGCTGGTTCGGTCGCGGCCCGCACGAGAACTACCCCGACCGCAACGCCTCGGCCGTGCTCGGCGTCTGGGAGGGTGCGCCGGACGACCCGCCGTACCTGGTGCCGCAGGAGTTCGGCCTGCGCACCGACTGCCGCTGGTTCGAGTTCATCGACCCGCGCTCGGGTGATGTGCTGCGGATGGACGTGCTGCAGCCCACCTCGCGTCATGCGCGGGTGCTGCACTGCTCGGCCACACACTTCACCGCCGAAGATCTGTACACCGCGGCACACGAGGCCGACCTCGTACCACGCCGCCCATTGGTGGTGCACCTCGATGTCGCCCATCGCGGTCTCGGCACAGCGAGTTGCGGCCCAGACGTGCTGCCGCAGTACCGCATCGCGCCCGGCACCTACCGCTTCGCCTACCGCCTCGGCCTGCGTCGCGGCTGATCGACACCGCTCACGGCAGGGCCCTCAGATGACCTCGATCGTGCATCGACTGCCCGGGGCGTTGGCCAGGCGGCGGTCAGCGGTGACGAGCGTGCACTCGAGCGTCTCCGCCAGCGTGACGTAGGACGCGTCGTAGACGGTGAGGTTGCCGCGCAACGACCAGATGCGACGGAGCAGCGATTCAACGGGGAACACGACGAGCGGGAGGTCGAGCAAGTCATCGATCGCTCGTTCTGCTTGCGGCTGACTCAGCAGCCCTGCCGCCGTCTGGCGGCGAAGCACGGACAGGACCTCCAGACGCAGAAGGTCCGGCCCGGCCAGTTGCTCACCGCGGAGTCGTGCGCGGAAACGCTCGCCGTCCGCCCCGCTGTCGCCAACGGCCGGCGCGAGAACTGACGCGTCAACGACCAGCACGCTCAGCATCCAAGGCCGCGAGCGCGTCGGCGGCGGGAAGGCGCCCCTTCGTTCTGCGCTCGATTCGGTCGAGGACGTCGTCCAGCGATGGCGTGGTGGCGATCAGCGTCAGCTGGGTCGCCAGGTACTGCTGCAGCGACTGGCCGGCGAGATGGGCGCGCCGGACCAGTTCCTCATGGATGTCGTCGGGGACGTCTCGAACCTGAACGTTCGGCATGCATGCAGAATACATGCATGCCGAACAGGCCACAAGGGCTGAACCCGGTCAGGCCGGCTTGGGGGTACCGGCGCGACGGACGCGCAGGTGGTGATCGGCGGCATTGCGGCACGTGCCGGTGCCGAGGTCGAAGCGCCAGCCGTGCAGCGTGCACACGAAGTCGTCACCGTCGATCTCGCCGAACACTTTCAGGTCGGCCTGACGGTGCGGGCAGGTGCGCTCGATGATCCAGCCGTCGAGTTCGAACTCTTCTTCGGCGAGCCCATCGCGGTCGGGGTCGTGCTTGCGCAGCGCCTCGGCCTCGGCTCGCACCATGCGCTCCTCGTCGAGCGACTTGAAGAAGTTGTAGAGGTACTCGTTGTACTGACCCTTGCGCCAGGCACTGAAGCGACACGAGAGAAACAGCGCGTTGCTCCAGTCGTTGGCGCGATCGGCCACCACGTTCTCGACCAGCTCGCGTTGCACGCGGAAGCGGAAGTCGTGATCTTCGCCCTTCCATTCGCGCACCTCGCGATTGGGGAAGTCGATCGCGATCGCCAAATCGCCGGCGTGGAACACGCAGATCGCGCCGATCGAGTTGCACAGCGTGGGGGCCATGCGCATGAGCGGCTCCCACCAGTCCTTCAGCGTCTGCAGCAGGTTCGGCGTGGCGGGCAGCCACTTCGACTTCATCTCGGCCAGCCAGGGCATGTAGTCGGCCTGGTAGTTGCGCAGGTACTGCTCTTTGTCGTCGAAGATTGCCTGCACCTCGGCCTCGGGCATCGGGTGCGTCACCGTGAGCTCGCCGCTGGTGCCGAACTCGATCTCGGTGCCGGGGATAGCCAGCAGACCGAGTCGACCGTCGGCCTGGAGGCGGGCCATGAACGCGCGCTGGTCGGGGAAGATGCTGAGCTCGTCGCCGGTGATGATGTTGACGCTGAACAGGTCGGGGTCGAGGAACGCCGGTGGTCCGGCGCTGGGCACCACGGCACGCGAGTCGATGGCCTTGACGTAGTGCATCGCGCGCGTGAACTGCGCGTCCACCTTCGCATCGACCAACTCGCGCATCTTCTCCGGCGTCTCCTCGTAGACGATCGGGTACCAGATCGCGCCGCTGTACTGCAGCCAGTGCAAGTCCACCTGACCATGCGCGGCCAAGGTTTCGAGATGGCTGGTACGACAGTCGTTCTGGTTCACCAGCCGGGCCGTGCCGTCGCTGATGACCAGCGCGCTGTCGCCACCCGGGCCGTCGGTGATGCTGACCTCGCAGTGGATCGTGACACGCAGGTTCGGGCCGAGCGCCATCTCCTCACGGTCGACCGTGCGGAGGATGTTGTTGAACCCGAGACCGCGCAGGATGCGCTCGAGTTCTCGGGTGGGGTAGCCCGGGATGAGCACCTTGGTGTTCTTGTTCATGTTCGCGACCAGCCACTCGGGATCGAGATGATCCGCGTGAATGTGCGAGATGTACAAGTAGTCCGGGTTGCAGATCCTGTGCATCAGTTCGGCGGAGAGTTGATCGTTCCTGGGGAAGACGAACCAGCTACCGAAGAACTGCGGAAGGAACCAAGGGTCGCAGCAGATCGACCCATCGACGGTGTCGACGAGGATCCCTGCGTGGCCGATCGAGGTGGCACGCATAGGGCGAGGCTAGTCACATGTCCACGCGCAATCCCGGGTGCGCCGCGAGTTGTGACGAAGGTCCTTGCTGGGGCTGGCGCCGGCCTACGGCCTCAGGCGACCGGCGGGTCGGTGAACTGCTGGCCGGCGCGCGACACGTGCTCGGTCCAGGTGCCACCGTCCCAGTAGCGCAGTTCGAAGCGACCGGCCGGATCGGCGTACCAACCAGCGGGTACGGCCGGGCTGGCGGCAGCGACCGGCTGGTAGGCGGGTGCGGGCTGGGCGGCGGGTGCCGGCTGGTAGCTGACGGCCGGACTGGGGTCGACGATCGGCGCCATCGGGGCGGCGGCAGGCGCTGGCTCGGGGGCCACTGCCCAGCCAGTGGGCTCGGCAGCCACAGGCGCCGGCTGGGCTGCTGGCGCTGGCGTGGCCTCCACTGCGGTGACAGCGGCAGCGGCGGACTGGCCAGTCGAGCGGCTGAGGAAGGCGGTGATGTCGCCACCGGTGGGCACGATGCTGACGATTGCCCAGCCCTCGGCTGACTTTTCGGTGAGCGTGGTGGCCAGAGCGGCGGGGTCGAACGAGGAGGCACTGATGGTGGTGAATTCCTGCATGTGCCGCAGAGTAGCGCGCCGAACTGGCCCGGTCGATCGGGAAGCCCGGTCAGGTGTCACGGGGCAGGTACTCAGTTCAGGAGGGCAGAACGAGCGCGTGCACATCCACATCCGCAGGCGCACCGTCGTACACCAACTCGCCGTCGCGCAGCGCAAGCAATCGCTGCACCCGGCTGACGAACGCCAACTCGTGGGTGGCGACAATCAACGTGGCCCCACCCGCGGCGGCCTCATCGAGCAACGTCAACAGCGCTTCCTTGCCTGACTGATCGAGTCCGACGAACGGTTCGTCGACGAGCATCAGCTGGAACGGGCGGATCATCGCCAGGCTGATCGCTGCCTTCTGGCGAAGGCCGCGGCTGAACGTGGTGGGGATGTCGTCGCGCCGATCGCTGAGGTGCAGCGCACCCAGCAGGTGCTCGGCACGCGGCTCCCAGTCCTCGACGCCGTGCACGCGGGCGACGAACTCGAGGTGCTCCCACAGCGAAAGATCGTCGTAGAACGTGGGGGTGTCGCTGAGCCAACTGAGCGACTGGCGAGCCTCACGAGTTCCGGACTTGTGGCCGACGATGCGCGCCTCACCGGCGGTGGGGTCGAGCAGACCGGCGGCCATGCGCAACAGCGTGGTTTTGCCGCTGCCATTGTGGCCCACGAGCGCGACGTGCTGACCCAGTGGCACTTCGAGGTCGAGCGGCACGAGGGCCGGACGATCGCCGTAGTCCTTGCCGAGACCGTGTGTGCTGAACGCGATGGTCATGACGTGCTCCTCAACTGCTGCTCCGCGATCGCTGCGCCGATGTCTGTGCGCGGCCTTCGTCCATGAACGCGCGGATGCGGATGCGAATTGGGTCGCGCACCTTGGTCCAGTACGCCACCAGGCCGGCGACCAGTAGCGACCCGACCGTGCCGCGGACGGCGGCACCGATGGTGGAATCGCCGTGGCGCACAGCCAAGCGCACGATGAGCACGGTGCACGTACCGAGGGCGCTGATGACGATCGGCCACAGCAGCCGCAGGGTGGTGGTGAACCCGGCCATCTCCGGCGGGATGAACGCTTGCTGATTGGACGAACTGAACGGATCGGGCGCGTCGCGCACGATGCTGATGACGCCACCAGCAGCGCCGCCGAGCAGCGTCGGCAGCGCCAGGATCGCAGCTGGGATGATGGCCTCGGTGGTGCCCATCGCGAGCACCGCGGCGGCGGCGGCGATGACGGCGAAGGGGATCAGCGCGACGCTGGGTGCGGCCAGGTGGCGCACCATCAACTCGCCGCGCGCGACGGGCAGTCCGTCGGTGTAGTCGGGTTGATCGACCTCTTGTGAGAGGGGCTCGAACACCTCGAGGCCGAGCACGAAGGCCAACAGTGCCGAGCCCAACACCGCGGGGGTGGTGCCGCGCACGGCGGCGGCCTGCAGCACACCGATACCTGCGGCCAGTGCCGCCAGGCGCACGATGCGCGTGGCCGGAAAGCGCAGCAAACCGTGCCAGCCGCGGCGCCACACGCTGCGGGTGAAGGTGCGCGTGCGGGTCGGGCCGAGCCTGTGCCACGGGTGACGGCGAGTGCTCTCCTGGTTGAGTTGGCGACGCAGCAGGATGACGGTGCGCAGATCTTGCATGGTGACCGCGAACCGCAACTGGGCGACGAGGGCGCTGCGGCGGGCGAGTGCCTCCAACGAGATACGGCTCAGTTGGGTGAGACCAACGATGACGGCAATGAGCCCCACGGCAACCGGCAGCAGGTCGATCGGGTGCTGGCGCCAGCCCCACAGACCGAGGCTGCCGGTGGTGGTGGCTGGCCCGGGCACGTGCCAGGTGATGGCCGCGGCCTGCCAGCAGAACACGGCGAGTCCTGCCGACGTTGCCGCCCAGCGCGGCAGGCGCATGGTGTGGGCGAGCAGGGCGGCGCCGGCCCACATCGCCGCGACGGTGCCGCCGTAGAGCGCACCACCGGCCGCCCACGCGAGGAGTGAGCCGGGGAGTCGGCGGCCAGCCAACTGCCCGACGATGGCGCCAGCCGTGGCGCCGGCGAACACTGCACCGCGGGCGCGTTGCACCGCCGGCCGCAGCAGCGCTCGGCGACGATCGACCGGAGCGAGCATCACGTGCACGACGTCGGCTGCTTCCAACGCAATCGGCCCACCCTGTGAACCGCCGCGCAGACCGGCCAGCAACGCCATCGCCGCGATCAGGCCGAGCACGGCCGGGGCATGACTGGCGAAGCTGGCCGAGGTGGACGCAGCCACCGTGCCGTCCTTCACCGAACTGCTGATCCACAGGATCGTGCCGCCGCCGAAGAAGCCGAGCAGATACACGCGATAGGCCGCGTCGAACCACTCGATGTTGCCCAGGCGGTGCAGTTGCCGCTTGCGCCGCAGGTCGCGCAGCGCGCGGTAGGCGGGGTCGGTCTCGGCCACGTCAGGCAACCTGTCCGCCGGGGCCGGTCTCGACGGCGTGTGCAGGGTCGGCCGACCATCCCGAGAAACTGGCGACGTACATCCGCGGCGGGGTGAGCCCGGCATGCTCCATCGCGATGGCGTTCATACAGGCGCTGACACCCGAGCCGCAGTACGCGATCGGGGCAGCCTCGGGAACCGTGGCCCCGAGCTGCGTGTAGTGCGCGAGCAACTCCTGTGTGGGCAGCATGCGGCCGTCGGCACCCAGCACGGCCGCCCAGGGTGCGTTGCGTGCGCCGGGGATGTGGCCGGGGCGTGGGTCGATCTGGGTGACCTCGCCGGTGAACCGTTCTGCCGCGCGGGCATCCAGTACGACGCCACCGGCCGCGGCGTGGGCGGCAGTCTCGTCGGCGGACACCAGTCGCTCGCTGGGCCAGGCGGCGGCGGTGAACGTGGCGGGTGTGGGCGCTCGGCCGGGGCCGGTCTCGATCGCGCGACCCTCGGCGACCCATGTGTTCAGCCCACCGTTCAACACGGCAGCGTCACGGCCGAGCATGCGCAGCATCACGACGAGGCGACCAGCCGTCAGACCACCGGTGTCGTCGTAGGCGACGACGATGGTGTCGTCGCCGATGCCCGCGACGGCCATCGCGGCAGCGAAGTCGGCGGGTGTCGGGAGCGGGTGGCGACCCTCGGTGGCGGGCAAACCGTGGCCCGCCAGGTCGCGATCGAGATCGATCCACACGGCGCCCGGGAGGTGCGCAGTCTCGTAGGCCTCACGCCCGTCGCGCCCGTCGAGGTACCAGCGCACATCGGTGATGGTGACGGGCCGACCGGTGTGCAACCAGGTCTCGAGAGAGGCGGCATCGACGACCGGGGCGATCACGTGGTGCATCCTGCCAGCACGGAATGCCGATCGTGCGGCACAATGGGGGAATGTCGCCCAACGACCTCCAAGACTTCCTCGCCGTGCTCGCCCTCGTCGCGGCCGGTGGGGTGGTGCTGATGCTCGCCGCGAAGGTCATCCCGTCGGTCGCGTCGGTGCGCTTCCTCGACGTGCTGCACAGGTGGCAGTTGTGGCTGGCCGCCCTCGTGGCCACCACGGCCAGCCTCGGCAGCATCTGGTTCAGCGAGTACGGCAACCACTGGGTCCCGTGCCGATTCTGCTGGTTCCAGCGCATCTTCATGTACTCGTTGGCGATCATCCTGATCATCGCCGCGATTCGCAAGGACCGCAGCGTGAAGTGGTACGTCGTGCCGCTCGCCTCGATCGGTCTGGTGTTCAGTTTCTGGCACAACCTGATTGAGCACCGTGTGATCGAAGAGTCGAAACTGTGCATTTCGGTCACCAGTTGTGCGAACCCGTGGCACGTGTCGTTCGGCAAGCTGGGCTTCAACCGCGACGGCGTGTTCGAGTGGTCAGGTATGCCGATGACCCTCGCTGTGATGGCGTTCTGCGGTTTTGCTGCCATCCTTGCTCTGCTCCTCACCCCCGAAGCGTTGGACACCCCTGACCAGGCGTCCGCCCCCGAAGCTGTAAAGGAAGAACACAATGGCGAACCGGCAGCGGGCTGAGGCCCGACGTAAGGCACAGGCCAAGGCTGCGCATCAGCCCGGCGGAGGCGGCAACAGCCGCGGAGTGATGTGGATCGCCATCGCGGTGGTCGTCGTGGTGGCGGCGGGAATCGCGATCTTCGCCGCCAGCGGCGACGACGCCAAGAGCACGGCACCGGTCACCTCCGATTCGGTATCCGGCAGCAACCTGCCCGATACGCAGCCGGTGACGGTGACCGGCGCGGCGTTGCCGGCCTTCGACAACGCGGCCGCCCCCGACCCTGCGGTCGGCACGCTGGCACCGGTGCTGGCCGGCAAGGACTTCCAGGGCGATGCCGTCACCATCGACGGCACCAAGGGTGGTCCGTACATGGTGGTGTTCCTGGCGCACTGGTGCCCGCACTGCAACAGGGAAGTGCCCCTGCTGCTCGACTGGAAGGCAACGGGCGGAGTTCCGGCCAGCCTGCATGTCGTCGGCGTGGCCACGGCGGTGTCGCCGTCGTCGGCGAACTATCCGCCCGCCGACTGGTTCTCGAACAAGGGCTGGAGCTGGCCGGTGATGGTCGATCAGTCCCAGGGTGAGGGCGTCGCTGGTTCGGCTGCTCAGGCCTTCGGGGCGTCGGGTTGGCCGTACTTCGTCATCGTTGGCGCTGATGGCAAAGTGAAGTTCCGCGGGTCGGGCGAAATCACCATCGACGAGCTGCAGAGGGTCGTCGACGCCGCGATCGCGGCCTGATGAACATGTCGGATCCGGGTGCCGGTCCGCCACCTGGGTTTGGTCCGCCATCCGGGTTCGGTCCGCCATCCGGATTTGGCCGTACGCCGATCATCCCTGAGGCGCCGCCCGCGCCGAAGCGTTCGAGCATGGGTGTCGTCATTGCCACAGTGGTAGCTGTCGTCGCGCTCATCGCCGTGGGTGTTGTCCTCGCCACTCGCGACTCCGACAACGGTGTCACGCTGGGCAACACCACAACGCCGACCTCGACCGCGGACACCGGTGGATCCATCGGTGACCCTACGAACCGACCGGTCACCGTGGATGGCGACGTCCTACCGCCACAGCCCGAAAGTGGTGGCGACCCAGCCGTAGGTACGAAGGCGCCCGTGCTCCACGGGTATGACGCCGCCGGCGCCCCGATCACCATCGACGCCGCGGCCGACGGCCCGTACATGGTGGTGTTCCTGGCGCACTGGTGCCCGCATTGCAACCGCGAGATTCCCCGCCTCATCCAGTGGATGCAGGACGGCGGAGTCCCGGCGCAGTTGAAGATCATCGCCGTGGCTACCGCCGTGTCGCCGTCGTCGGCGAACTACCCACCAGCGGACTGGCTGGTCGCCAAGGAGTGGCCGTGGCCGGCGATGATCGACGAGTCCACCGGTGACGGCACAGCCGGTGTTGCCGCAGCGGCATACGGGGCCACCGGGTGGCCGTTCTTCGTGATCGTCGGCGCCGATGGCAAAGTGAAGGACCGCACCTCGGGCGAGGTCGAGATCTTCGACCTTCAACTGATCGTCGATACCGCTCTGGCCAGCTGAGCCGCCTCGGCCAGCACCTCGCGCAGCGATAGTCCCAATGCCTTCGCGGCGGCGGCGGCATCGTCGTGCTCGACCTTGGCGCGTGACGGCGCCAACTTCACGCGGATGGGGTGACCACCCAGGTGCACCACCACTTCGTCGCGGCGCTGTGGCCAGCGCACGATGGTGGAGCCGCGCATCCCCAGCGAACCGGTCTCGTGCAACAGCACGGCACCCACCTCGGCAGCCAATGCCGGATCGCACAGCGCGTGCACGGTGTGCGCGGGGCGACCCTTCTTCATCACGATCGGCGTCGCCCAGGCATCGTGCGCGCCGGCCAGCAGCAGTGCAGTGATGGTGTGGGCGATGACCTCGCCGGTGGCATCGTCGACATTCACTTCCAGTAGTTGCGCAGGCTGCCCCGGCTCGGGTACCAGCGTTGCCGGTTGCTCGTGGCCGATCACCACCTGCACCACGTTCGGGCGGCCGTCGATATCCGCCGTACCTGCGCCGTAGCCGACGCTGTGCACCTGCATCGCCGGCATCGGGCCGAACTCGTCGGCGAGTGCGGTCATCAACGCCACACCGGTGGGGGTGGCCAGTTCCTTGCGGTCGGCGATGCCGCGGCTGGGTGCATTGCGGCGGGCGAGCAGTTCGACGACTGCTGGCGCGGGGTTCGGGATTTCGCCGTGTGCGGCGTGCACCGTGCCCTGGCCGACGGTGATCGGGCTGCACACGATGCGATCGATGCCAAGAGATTCGAGCGCCGCGCAGGCGCCGACGATGTCGACGATGGCGTCCACTGAACCGACCTCGTGGAACTCCACGTCGTCGGCTGGCATACCGTGCATCTGCCCCTCGACCTCGGCCAGCAGGCGGAACGTGCGCTGCGCTCGGTCGAGCACGCGAGTTGGCAGCTCGGCAGCGTTCAGCAGGTCGCGGATCTCACGGTACGGACGGTGCGGCCCTTGGTCGTGGTGATGGTGCCCGTGGTCGCGGTCGTGCCCGTGGTCGTGGTCGTGGTCGTGCCCGTGGTCGTGCCCGTGCCCGTGGTCGTGGTCGTGCGAGTGGTCGTGGTCGTGGTCGTGCGAGTGGCTGTCGTGTTCGTCGTGCTCATCGTGCACGGCGACGACGGCATGCAGCGCCGCCAACCCGCAGCGCAGCACGGGCTCGAACGAGAGGGCGTACCCGTCGATCGGCAACTGGCCGACGATGGCCATGACCTGCAACGGGTCGGCGCCGGCGTGCACCAGCGAGGCCATGGTCATATCGCCCGCCGTACCGGCGAAGCAGTGGAACCATGCTGTCGTCGTGTGAGTGTCGGTGTTCATTTGCACATCCTCGTCACTGCGCAGGCAGCGCCGAATCCATTGTCGATCCCGACGACCGTGACACCGCTGGCGCACGACGCGTGCATCGCCAACAGTGCGGTCACTCCGTCGAGCGCGGCGCCGTAGCCAACGCTGGTGGGCACTGCCACCACGGGGGCGGCGGTGAGGCCGCCGATCACGCTGGCGAGAGCACCCTCCATGCCGGCAACCACGACCACAGCATCGGCAGCGGTGACTCGGTCGAGATGAGCGAGCAAGCGGTGCAGACCGGCCACGCCAACATCGGTCAGCCGGTCGGGGGTGAAGCCGTGGGCCTGCAGCGTGAGGACGCATTCGTCGACGACCGGTACATCGCTGGTGCCAGCACTCACCACCAGCACCTTGGAGGTGCGGGTGGGTTCGGGTCGGCGCCACAGCACACACCCGGCCATCGACTCGCCACCTGGGTGTCGGTCCAGTACGTCGGCGGCCGTCGCGGCGCTCACGCGAGTCAGCAACACCGGGCCGGTGCCGTGCTCCAACCGCTCGCCGACGATCTCGATGCACTGCGCCACGGTCTTGCCCTGGCCGTAGATCGCCTCGGGCATGCCTTGGCGGATGGCGCGATGGTGGTCGACGAGCGTGTCGCCCACGCGAGTGAAGGGCAGTCGGCTGAGCTGGGCGACCGCGTCGTCGGGTGCCACCGTTCCGGCGCGCACCCCCTCCACCAGTTGCTGCAACTCCTGCGCGTCCATTCCGACCATTCTGCCCGCCCCACACCCCCGCCCCACCCCTCACCCCCGCCCCGCCCCTCACCCCCGCCCCGCCCCTCACCGGTTTCAGCGTCTGTGTCGCGGCTCTGACCACCGGCGGTGGCGCGCACCCCCGCGACACAGACGGGGGGCCAGCGCACCCGGGGATCTCGCCCTCAGCGTCTGTGTCGCGGCCGTGACCACCGGCGGCGGCGCGCATCCCCGCGACACAGACGGGGGAAAGGCGGGTGGTCGGGGGGTCGGGTGCGAATAGCCTGGGCGGTCATGACCGCACCCCGCCTTCGCGTCGGCTTCTTGGGGCCGCTGGGCACGTTCACCGAACAGGCCCTCAAGACCCAATCCGACCTGGCCGCGGCCGAGCACGTGTTGTTCCGCACGATGCCCGATGTGCTCGATGCCGTCGAGGCCGGTGACGTCGACCTCGGGTTCGTCGCCATCGAGAACTCGATCGAGGGCACGGTGAACCTCTCGCAGGACGAGTTGGCGTTCAACCACGAACTGCTCATCCAACGTGAGGTGGTGCTGGACATCGAGCACTGCCTGATGGCGAAGGCCGGTACGCCACTGGCCGATGTCAAGGTGGTGCTGTCCATCCCGGTGGCCATCGCCCAGTGTCACGCCTACTTGCGCAACCATGTCGGTCAGGCCGATGTGCGCGCCACCAATTCGACCGCCGAGGCTGCGCGCATGGTGGCGCAGGAGCTCGGCGAGGGTGCTGCGGCCGTCGCCCCGCGGGCCAGTGCCGAGCTCTATGGCCTGGACATCCTGGCGCACGACATCGCCGACCATCCGGGCAACCAGACGCGGTTCGTCGTCGTTGCACGCGAAGGGGTGCCCGCGCCCACAGGTCACGACCGCACGGCACTGGTGATCTACCAGCGTGCCGATGAGCCCGGCAGCCTGATCTCGATCCTGCAGGAGTTCGCCGCGCGGCGGATCAACCTGATCAACCTGCTCTCGCGGCCGACGAAGGACGGTGGTCTCGGCGACTACTGCTTCGTGATCTACGCCGAGGGCCACGTGGCCGACGAGTTGCTGGCCGACGCGCTGCGGGCGCTGCACGCCAAACAGGGCAACGTCAAGTTCCTGGGCAGCTACCCGGCCGCCGGCGAGCACGCCCACTCTGCCCGCGAGCATGCCGACGCCCGCTGGCGCGAGGCTGACGAATGGGTGCAGCACCTGCGGGCGGCGATTCGCTGACCGAGTTGGTCGAAAAGTGATGGACTGGCGACACCGCCGGCTCTGTATGTGCACCAACAAGGGAGCACCTATGAAATCCACACGTATCGCCTTGGCCGCCTTGGTCGTCGCTTCGTCCGGGCTCGCCGCCTGCAACAGCAACGTCAAGCAGTCCGCTTCCAGCAGCACGACTGCCGTTTCGGTGGCTGACACCACGCGCTCCACCGATGTGAGCACCACGGCGCCGTCGCCGGCAGCCGAGACCACCTTGCCGAACCATGCGTTGTGGGACCAGGTGGCCTTCCCCGAAGGGGTCGGCCCGGATGGCACGCACACCGCACCGGTACCCGAGACGGGCGTGCTGCCCGACGGTGTGTACTGGACGATCTACAACGGTGGCGGGCAGCAGACGCCTGACAGCACCGTGATGCAGGCGTTCTTCGGCGCTGAGTGCGAGTCGCAGGCCGCGGCCAGCGGCGATGAATGTCTCAACGGCATCTTCGTGCCCACCGCGCCAGCCCGGAACATCACCGACCTGCCGTTCCACGACAACGTGTACATCACGGTCTCCGACGTCACCACGCAGCTGAGCTACTGGATCACCCCAGCCGAGTTGGTCGCGATCCGTTCGGGCGGCACGAGCGCCGGTGCGCCCAGCTCGTTCGACTTCACGCCGTTGGCCTGGTTCATGACAGTGAAGGACGGTCAGATCACCAAGTTCGAGCAGGTCTGGACGCCCTGACCCGGTGCGGAGGCCGGTAGATTCGGCTCCGGAACGGTGGCAGAGTGGACAAATGCGCGCGCCTTGAAAGCGTGAGGGTGCAAGCCCCGGGGGTTCGAATCCCTCCCGTTCCGCGGATGGTGCTCGTCGGTCGACGTCAGGGTTGGCCAGGGAGCAGCTGCAGGAACAGGCCTTCGGCGTCACTGCACAGCGTGTCGCCGTGCAGGAGGCGGCCGCTGAGGTAGCGCTTGCGGCCCTCCTCGCGTTCGATCCGCGCCTCGATCACCAGATCGGTGTCCACCGGCGTGATCGATCGGTAGTTCACGTGCAAGTACGCCGTGCGTGCCACCTTCCGCCCGCCGAGATTGCACAGGTGGCCCAGCACCTCGTCGAACAGCAGCGGCAGCGCGCCGCCGTGCACCGCGCCGTTCCCGCCGAGGTAGTACTGCGTGAACCGCACCCGCCCGACCAAGTAGTCGTCGCCAATCTCGGTGTAGATGGCGGGCGGCAGGAATGGGTGGCCGCGACCGGGCAGGTCGCGGCGTCGGCCGGGGATGAGGTCCAACTCGTTACACCGATACGGACGAAGGAATTCGCTCAGCTCGGCGACGCGCCGGCTCATCGCCTCGAGCACGTCTGCCGGTGGGTTGGTGCTGCCGATCAGGTCCTGCAACTCGCGCACCGCTTCGATGTACGGCCCGAACTCGGCGCCACCGTCCCAGCTCAACGGCGGCCGGGCGTGCCAAGGATCGGGTGTCGACGTGTCGGTCATCCGCCCACGTTGTCGCGTCGCGGGCCTCCCGGGCAACACGCGGGTTGGACGCGGCGCTGACGTTGGTCACATCTGGAGCCGCCGCGTCGACATGCTGCCCGCCCCGCCCCACCTCCTCGAACGGGCGCGATTCGTGCACCGGCTGACCGGCTTGCGCCCCCGTGGGAGTTGGGTCGGACAGCAGCGACATGAATCGCGCCCAACCGGGGAGGGGAGTGACAGCAGCGACATGAATCGCGCCCAACCGGGGATGGGAGCGAGGGCGGGGTGGCATGCTGGTCGGCGCAGTGCTGAGGGTCGGCGCTGGCCAGGAGGGTGACGACGATGCGATTGCATGTGGTGCGTGCAGGGAGTGGCTCGCCGCCGATCGTGTTCGTGCACGGCATGGGCCTCTCCGGCTCGTCGTGGCAGGGGCTGATGGATCGCCTCGCCGCGAAGCATCAGGTGCTCGCGCTCGACCTGCTGGGCCACGGCAACTCTCCGGTCCCCGACGACCCGAACGAATACACCCGCGACCGCGCGCTCGACGACATCGACGTGCTGCTCGCGCAGTTGGGCGAACCGGCCGTGTTGGTGGGCCACTCGCTGGGCGGCTACCTGGCGCTGGCGCACGCGGCCACTCGCCCCGGCGTGGCCAAGGGCGTCGTGGTGATCAACACCGGCCCCGGATTCCGCGACCCGGACAAGCGTGAGGCGTGGAACGAGCGCTCACGACGCAACAGCCACCGCTTCGCGGTGCCCGAGATCGCGACCAACCTGAACCTGCAGCACGACTCGGTGGTGATGGACCACCTCGCCGAGATGCAGGTGCCGACACTGGTGCTGGTGGGCGACCAGGACCGACCGGAGTTCCTCGGCGCGGGACAGCACCTCGAGCGCAAGATGCCCCACGCGACGTTGGTGGTGCTGGAGGGCGGCGACCACCTGATGCACGAGACGACCCACGTCGACCGGATCGCGGCGCTGATCGACGGCTTTGCTGCCGGCCTGGGCTGAGGCGTTCTGAGCTTCAGTCGTCGGTGGCGAGCAGGTCGGCGCTGACGGCGAGGGCCAGCGCGACCGCCGCGGCGCGTTCGACCACTGCGTTGAAGTAGTGGCCAGCAGCGGTGCCGTTGCCGACGGGCGGATCGCCGAGTGAGCGCAGCAATGCGCCGACGTCGGTGGGCGCGGGAATGCGCTGCACTTCCGGCAAGTCGCCGCCGGCGCGCCACACGTCGATCGCGTGCGACTTCTTGCCGTGCTGTTGCTGACGACGACGCTGGTTGCTGTTGCGCGACTTGCTCTGCGGTGGCTGGTTCATGACATCACCCCGCTGACGAGTGCCATTGCGGCCGCCTCGCTGCCCGGTTCTTCGGCGAGCAGTTCGTCGGGACGCAGACCGAGTGCGATGCGCAACTGATCGGTGTTGAGATCCGAGATGGACGACGATTTCGGCAGCACGAGGTTGGCGATGTGGCGCTTGCCAGCGACGACCTCCTCGACCCGTTCGTCCACCGTGCCGGGGCACACCAGGCGGTGGGAGATGACGGTCTTGCCCTGTCCGATACGCCATGCACGGTCGCGTGCCTGGTCTTCAACTGCCGGGTTCCACCAGCGGTCGTAGAGCACCACGTGGTTGGCGGCGGTGAGGTTCAGGCCGGTGCCACCCGCCTTCAGCGACAACACCATGGCGCCCTTGCCGGTGCCACTCTGGAAGTCGGCGACCATCTTGTCGCGCACACCGCGAGCGAGGCTGCCGTCGTAGCACGCGATCGGCTGGCCGAAGACCTCGGTGAGATGAGTGGCCAGGCGACGACCCCACGACGCGAAGTGGGTGAACACGAGGATCCGTTCGTCGGCGGCGAACACCGACTCGATGATCTCCTCCAGGCGGGCGAGCTTGCCCGAACGGCCGGCCAATGGCTCGCCGTCCTCGCGGTACGCGGCCGGGTGGTTGCAGATCTGCTTGAGCGCGGTGATGGCGGCGAGGATTGCGCCCTGCTTCGGGTCGGCCCCTTCTTCACCCTCCACATTGGCCACGAGCGCATCGAGCACGGCCTGATACAGACCGATCTGCTCTTTGGTCATCGTGCAGTGGTCGAGTTCGTCGATCTTGTCGGGCAACTCGCGGGCGACCTCGGGTTCGGTCTTCGTGCGCCGGAACAGCAGAATGCCGTTGAGTGCCTTCAGCGCGGCCTCGCCGTCGCCGGTCATCTGCGCCACGAACGCCGGCCGCGGCCCGACCAGGCCGGGGTTGGTGAAGTCCATGATCGCCCACAGGTCGCCGAGACCGTTCTCGATCGGAGTGCCGGTGAGGGCGATGCGCGTGCGAGCGTTCACTCGGCGTAGTTCCAACGACGTGTCGCTGGTGGGGTTCTTGATCGCCTGTGCCTCGTCGAGCACGAGACGTGACCACTCGATGGCCGCGATCGCATCCATGTCGCGCACCGCCGTGGCGTAGGTAGTGATGACGATGTCGGCACCGATGATCTCGCCCGCGAACTCGTGCTCTTCGGCGCGGTCGGCACCGTGGTGCACGAGCACCTTGAGGCCGGGTGTGAAGCGTGCGGCCTCGGCGGCCCAGTTGCCCACGACGGCGGCAGGTGCCACCACCAGCACGGGGCCGTCACCGGCGTTACGTGCCAGGTGGGCCAACACGGTGGGCGTCTTCCCCAGACCCATGTCGAGTGCGAGGCAACCACCGAGTGATGATGCGTCGAGGAACCGCAACCAGCCGACAGCCTCGGCCTGGTAGGTGCGAAGCTCGCCGACGAACCCTTCGGGTTGCATGACGGCGGCGGCCGGCGCGTCGGCGGCGCGGCGGACGATGTCCATCGCCCAACTGCTGCCCTGCACCTGGACACCACCGGACAGACCCGACCCGTCGAGTCCGAGGCTCTGACGCAGGATCTCGGCACCGGTGAGTTGGCGGACGCCGGCCCGTTCCTCCAGCGCGGCGGCAGCCTTCTCCAGATCGACGCGGTCGACCTCAATCCACTTGCCGCCCGACTGCACCAGCGGCCGGGCTTGGCGGGCCAGACGCTTGACCTCGTCGGCGGTGAGTTCGACATCGTCGAACAACACGGTCCAGGCGACGTTGCTGAGCTGGTGGGCGCCGACCACCGAACCGGTGGGTGTCTCGGCGAACAGGCGCAGTGACGGGGTGGCTTTGCGACGTGACATCGCAGGCACGCGCACATCGAAGCCGACGAGCGAGAGTGACGGACCGCGCAGGGTCATGAAGTCCCAGGCTTCGTCCTGGCTGAGTGCCAGTTGCCCGCGACGACGCTGACCGACGCGGTCGAGCGTGGGGAACAGGCGGGCGAGGCGCGCCCATTCGGCGGCGATCTGGCGACCCGAGTGTTCGGTACGCAACGCGGCATCAATCGGCAGCAGCTTGCCCTTGCCGAGGGGTGCATGCACGGATACCAACCACACGCCACCCGAGTCGGGCGGGTCGAGGCGCACCATCAGGCGCGGCCTGCTCGACGAGGTGATCGAACCGGCCCATTGGTCGAGGCGCCGCCCGAGGTCCAGCGCCATGGTTGCATCGGCCTTGAACATGCTGCCGCCCATGCGGGCGATCACGCTGTCGGCGAGGTCGGTGTTCGTGTTGGCCGTGGGCGGCGGGGCCGGCAGTTCCATACGGCCGGCAGCGCTGCCGACGATGGTGTCGATCACGGCGCCGATGACGGCCAACGTGGTGGGCCGGCCGGCTGCGGCGTCGAGCGCGACGACTGGGCCGGGCATCGCAGTGGCCAGCGCCTCGACGGCAGGACTGTCGACGAGCGCCGGCGCCCAGCGGACGTGTGCGTCGCCGGTGCGGCCCTGCGTCTTCTGGCCCACCTTGAGCGTGGGGACGATGCAACCGTTGGTGACCAACCGCACACCTTCGACGGCGGCCAGGCCCAACCAGCGCACGCTGGCACCGATGCCATCTTGCATGGCGCCGCCGCCGACGGCGACGAGCCAGCCCAGCGCGTCCTGCATCGAGATCGTCAGTGCTTCCGCAATGACATTTCCGGGCAGCGGCACACCAGGGTGAACTTCCCAGCCGTGCGGCGGGCCGCCACTGGCCTCCAGGCGAGTGGCCAGACCCTCGTTGTCCTCCGGCAGGTTGCCGCGTCCGGCAGCCCACACGATCACGTGGCCGTCGGCCCACGTGGCCTGGAGTAGCACCGGTTCGGGAACGAGTTCCTCGTAGACGAGCGACTCATCCTCGGAGGCAGCCGCGCCCGCCGCTACCGGGAGCGGGCGGAGGCGCAGATACGCAGCCTTCAGGCTGGCGAGCGTGTCGGCGAAGTCGGCCATCACCAGTTCGCGTTCGGCGCCGGGGAGATGCCGGGCGCCGGCCAGATCATCCTCAGCGTCGCCGATCAACCGGTCGAGGATGTAGATCGAGGCCCGCTCGTCCTCATGAAGCAATGCGAGGTCGCCGTCGGTCGAGCGACCGTCGGCGATCCTCCAGATCGCAGTTTCCAGTTGTCGTGCGTCGACCATCGTTGTCCGTTCCGCCGCGTGACGCGGCCGCTGCACCGTGGACGAACCCCGCGAGTCGCCGTGTGCAGGCTGTCGGTGGCGGGCGGCGGATGCGCCCTCCCCTCGAGGCTTGGCTGGGCCGACGGTGAATGACCGGGCGACCGAGCAGTTCCACGTTATCCGGTTGTGGGCACGTATGCGTGGTCAGGGAGTGGACGGATCGTGTACGTGGCTGCGGCACCGTCGGCGCGGCCCCGATCGAGTGCCGCTTCGATTGGTTCGCCTGCCCAGTGCGCAACGAGGAAGCCGGCGATGAACGCATCACCACAGCCGACGGTGGTGCCATCCACAACGATGGCATGGACGGGGGTGAACTGCTCGTTGCGCGTTCGCCCGTCGAACACCAGCACACCACGCGATCCGAGGGTGACCACCACCATGCGGCCCAGTCGGTTCGCGACGTCGCGCACGCCGTCCAGCAGTGGATCGTCGACCACACCAGGCCAACCGATGAACGCCAGCGACAGGTGCGCCATCGTGGCAGCGAAGCGGTCGAGCGTGAGGTGGCGGAAGTCGAGGAAGTCGCCACTCGCGTGCAGGTGGCCCAGCGCCCCGGTCGCCCCAAGCCGGTGTACCTCGGTGATCACCGGGTCGACGAGCACGGCGTGCAGGTGAGTCGCCTCGGCGACGGCGTTCTCCTCCTCGACGGTGAGGCGGAACTCGCTCCACACCCCTTCGACGAAGTGGTCCATGAACGGTTGCCGATCGGAGCGCATCACGATGTCGATACTGCAGTCCGCGCCGTGGGCGACGATCGACGCGGGCAAGTAGGTGATGTGATGGCGGCGCAGAAAATCGAGCACGATCTCGGGCCGTTCGTCGCCGATGCGCGTGAGGAACGTGAATGGCTCACCGGCTTGCGCCCAGTGGTACGCCATGTTCAGCGCGCCGCCGCCAGGGAGTTCGAGCCCCTCGTCGAGGTACCTGTCGATGCTGGCGGGGCCGAGCAGCAGTCGGGTCATCGCCGACCCCTCACAGTCCGGCGAGCGGTTCGGAGCGGCCGGGGCCGAGGGCGAGGAAACGGTCGTAGCGCACCTCCACCACCTTGCTCATCTGCCAGAACGCCTCGATCGAGAGGTGCGCGCACCCTTCCACGTGGTACCAGTCGGTGCGGTTCGGCAGGGTGGTGATGAGCGCTGGGTCGTGGACAGGCACGACTGCCGGGTTCAGCACGTAGCCGGGTGACAGCGGGTCGCGGATCTGCAACAGTCCGTCTCCGCGAAAGCCCCGGGCACGTGGCAGGTGGTGCGTCTCGCCCGTTCCGAGATCGATGAGGTCGACCGTTTCCGCAGGCGTGTCAGTGACGTCGGGCCATGCCGCGTCGTCCGCGAGTTCGCCGATGACGCGCCGCACGGAGATGTCCTGGTAATGGTTCATCGCCGTGTCGGGTTGTACGTAGTCGGCATCGTGCACGTTGGTGACGTTGTCGTCGTACACATTGCCGCACCGGGTGACGAGGAACCGCACCAGCGCCGGCCGATCGCGCAGGAAGCATCGGTAGGCCTCCTCGTACTCCACGATCGCCTCCGTCATCGACACCACCCGGCCGCGCACGATGTGCGCGAATCGCCATCCGTCGGCGCCGAAGCGGTCGTCGAGCACCGCCTGACGATGTGCTTTCGAGGCACCGCTGTAGCCCGGGACACCAACCGGGATCCAGACGTCGGCCAGCTCCGGCCAGGGCGTGGGAGTGCTCACTCTGCCGACCGTAGTGGGTTCCCTGTGGCGCTGAGTCACACGTCACCGACGAAGTGCTTGCAAAAGCTAGCACCGCGGGCGGACGATGGTGTTGGGCCAAGAGAGCCCCAAGGAGGTCAACGGTGGACACGATGACGACTCTGAAGAAGTGGCAGGACGACTACGTCGCGATGATCAAGCGTGTCGAAGAGCCGGTGGTGCGCTACGCCGGCAAGGTGGCCGAGCCGGTGGCCCGCTACCTGCCCGAGCGGCCGCAGTTCATGGCGCAGATGCCTGCGGTGCGCGAGGTCGTGAGCGAGCAGTTGACGTTCCGTCGTCGCCTCGTTGACGAGCAGGCCGCCTTCGTCCGCAAGATGATGAAGGCGATGGAGCCGGTGCTCGCCAAGGTTGACGGCCCGGTCACGCAGCTGGCGACGGGCAATACACCCCAGCACGAGGAGCTTCGAATGCCTCAGCGCAAGGCGACTCGTAAGGTCGCCTGACGGCCCAGCCGCGAGAAGAACGGGCAGGCGTGACGCCTGCCCGTTCTGCATGTGTACCGTGCGGGCATGAGCCTGACGACACCTGGAACCCTGCCCACCACGATGCGCGAGATTCGTTCGCTGGTGACGGCCGATGGATATCTCGAACTGTCCATTGCCGAGGTGCCGGTGCCGGTGCCGGCGGCCTGGGAAGTGCTGGTGCGTATCCAGGGGGCGCCGATCAACCCCAGCGACCTCGGTCTGTTGCTCGCGATGGCCGATGTGTCGCAGGCCGTCGTCTCGGGCACCGCAGATTCGCCGGTGGTTCGCGCACCGCTCGCCGACCGCGTGCTCGCCGGGTTGGGGTCGCGCCTTGGCCAGTCGATGTCGGTCGGCAACGAAGGCTGTGGTGTTGTCGTTGCCGCCGGCGATGCGCCGGATGCGCAGGCACTGCTGGGGCGCACGGTGTCGTTGGTAGGTGGCGCCACCTACGGCGAGTACCGCAATGTGCCCGCCGGTCTGTGCATGCTGCTGCCCGATGGCACCGACCCTGTGCATGGCGCGTCGTGTTTCGTCAATCCGCTGACAGCGCTCAGCATGGTGGAGACGATGCGCATGGAGGGTCACACCGCGCTCGTGCACACCGCTGCCGCATCGAACCTCGGCCAGATGCTGCAGCGCATCTGCCTCGCCGACGGCGTGCCGCTGGTGAACATCGTGCGCCGCCCCGAGCAGGAGGCCATCCTGCGCAGCCTGGGCGCCACCCATGTCTGCGACTCCAGCAAGGACTCGTTCCGCGCTGATCTCACCGCGGCGCTCGTCGACACCGGCGCCACGCTCGCGTTCGATGCCATCGGTGGCGGTCGCCTGGCCGGCGACATCCTGTCGTGTATGGAGGTTGCGGTGAACACGAAAGCCACCGAGTACAGCCGCTACGGCTCGGACGTACACAAGCAGGTGTACATGTACGGCATGCTCGATTTTTCGCCCACCGAGATCGTGCGCGACTTCGGTCTGGCCTGGGGCCTGGGCGGTTGGCTGCTCACGCCGTTCTTGGGTCGTCTCGGACTCGAGGGGATGGCCCGTCTGCGCGACCGTGTGGTCGCCGAACTCACCACCACATTCGCCAGTCACTACACCCATGAGGTGTCGCTGGCCGGTGCGCTGTCGCTCGACGCGATTCACGAGTACTCCCGGATGGCCACCGGCCTGAAGTACCTCATCCGCCCGACAGAGGGCTGACCGCACCCATGACGGATGTCCGCCTTTCCGTACTCGACCTGACCGTCCTCAACGACGGGCAATCCAGCGGAGATGCCCTGCGCTCGACGACGGCGCTCGCTCGTCGCGCCGACGAGTTGGGCTACACCCGGTTCTGGGTTGCCGAGCACCACAACATGCCCAGCGTCGCGTGCACCGCGCCGACAGTGCTGATGGCGCACCTCGCCGCCAACACTCAGCACATCCGCGTCGGGTCCGGTGGCGTGATGCTGCCCAACCATGCGCCACTGGTGGTGGCCGAACAGTTCGCGCTGATCGAGAGCCTCTACCCAGGCCGAGTGGACGTCGGTATCGGTCGCGCACCGGGCAGCGATCAGCACACGGCGATGGCCCTGCGACGATCACGTGATCTGCTCGGCGCCGACGACTTTCCGCGCGACCTGCTCGACCTGATGGGTCTGCTCGGCGACCCGCGCGGCGAGCACGGCCTGTGGCAGAACTTCCGCGCCACACCGGCCCCGACCTCGATGCCGTCGGTGTTCCTGCTGGGGTCCAGCGGCTACAGCGCGCAACTGGCCGCGCACCTCGGGCTGCCGTTCGGCTTCGCCCATCACTTCGACATGGGCGGCACGATGGAGGCCGTCGAGCGTTACCGCCGCGACTTTCGTCCGTCGTCGGTGCTCGCCGAGCCGTACCTGATCATCACCGCCAACGTGCTGGCCGCCGACACCAAGGACGAGGCCGAATGGCACGCCTTGCCGGCGCGGCTCACCACGCTTGGGCGCCGCACCGGTCGGTTCATCCGCTTGCCCTCACCGCAGGATGCCTCGGTGCACCCCGACATGGCCGAGGCCAATCGCCTGCCGACCAGCCGCGTGGTCGGTGCCGCCGCCGACGTTGTGGCCGAGTTGCTGGCGCTGGCCAGTCGCACGGGTGCCGACGAGTTGATGGTCACTTCGGTGGCCTACGACCTCGACGCGCGAGTGCGGAGCATCGAGCTACTCGCCGAGGCCTGGGCACTCGCCTGAATGCAGCGTCAGGCTGCTGGTATGTAGGCGCAGGCTGGATCTTCGGCCAGCGGATCGCCAGTCGACGCGTAGGCCCGCGACCGCGAACCGCCACACAACTCGCTGTAGTCGCACGTCCCGCACTTGCCACCGAACTCCGCCGCCCGGATCTGCTGCAGCAGTGGGTGGTCGCGATAGACGTCGACGATGTCGTGGGTGCGTACGTTGCCGAGCACGATCGGCAAGAAGCCCGCTGGCGTGATGTCGCCCGTGGCCGAGACGAACACGATGCCACGGCCGTCGCGGGTGCCCTTCGTGTGTGCCTTCGATTCTGTCGTCGGCGGGCCGAGCTGTTGCACCAGATCAGCGGCGAGCCGTCCGTACAGCGCTCCGGTCGGGCCGGTGCGTCCGTCTTCGCGCCACCGCACGACGCGTCGGAACATCGGCCCCTCAACGGTGCGCACGATGAAGCCGTAGCGCGACGCGTCGTAGAGGAACTGGCAGACATCCTCGTTCTCGTCCGGGCCGAGTTCGAGCATCGAGCTCCCCCGGCCGACATTGACGAGGAAGAACACCTCCCAGATCGCTGCGCCGTGGTCGTGCACGATGCGCGCGATCTCCGGCAGTTCGTGGACGTTGTCGGAGGTGACCACGGTGTTCACCTGAACGACGAAGCCGTGGGCGCGCATTCGGTCGAGTGCGGAGATGGTGGCGGGGAAGTGACCGTTGATGCCGCGCAGACCTTCGTGCGTGGCTGGCGATGCGCCGTCGAGGCTGAGCGAGGCCACCTTCACACCGGCGGTGCGCAACTGCTCGAGCCGCTCGTCGGTCAGCAGCGGCGTCACGCTGGGGGCGAGTGCCACGTGCACACCTACGTCTCGCGAGTGCTCAACGAGCTGGTCGAGATCGGCGCGCATCAGCACATCGCCACCGGTGATGATCAGGATTGGCGACGGCTTGCCGAACGCAGACAGCGAGTCGATGAAGCGCAACGACTCGGCCGTCGACAGTTCCCCAGGTACCGGGGTGGCCTGCGCCTCTGCACGGCAGTGGCGACAGGCGAGTCCACACGCTCGCGTGGATTCCCAGAAGACCAGAATCGGTCGACGGTCTAGGTCGACACCGCCGGTGGCGGCAGTGTGCGAGTGCATCGGGTGGTTCACAACAGCTCGGACGGTACCGGTGCTCTCCGCCACCCGGTAGGGCACGACGCCCCTTCCTGCCTTCCCGCAGCCGCCCCTCGCTGCCGCCCCATCTCAGCGTCTGTGTCGCGGGCTTGACCTCCACCGTCGATCGTCAGTCCGCGACATAGACGGGGTGAGGGCTACGGTCGGGGGATGGATCCGATGGTTGAGGCGCTCATTGAGCATTACGGCATGACGCCACTGCCGGTGGAAGAGACCTATTTCGTCAGTACATGGCGCAGTACCGCCGAGATGCCAGACGGTGGTCCGATCGGGACGGCGATGATCGGGCTGTACGCAGCCGAGCCCTCCAGCCGGTCGTTGTTCCACCGCTTGAGCTTCGACGAGACGTGGCACTTCTACGGTGGCGACCCGATCCGACTGGTGCTGCTGCACCCGGATGGCACGTCCGAGGACGTGGTGATGGGTCCCGATGTGCTGGCCGGCCAACGAGTGCAGTACGTCCTCTCGGCGGGGGTGTGGCAGGCCGGTGAATTGGTCGCGGGCGGCCGGTGGGCATTGTTCGGTTGCACACTCGCCCCGGGTTTCACCGGTACGTGCTTCGAAGGCGGTCACGCCGGTGAGTTACTTCAGTCGTACCCGAGTCGGTCCGACGACATCGTCCGACTGGCCATCGCCGACGATCATGAGACAGCGATGCCCGACGGCTTCGCGCCGTGAGTCGCGCCCGCGGCGCTGCACGCACCACGTTCCTGTCGCTCCGCACGCGCAACTTTCGTCTGTTCTTCTTCGGTCAACTGATCTCGCAGATCGGGAACTGGCTGACGATGATCGCGCTCACGCTGCTGGTGCTGCACGCCACCAAGAGCGGTGTCGCTGTCGGTGGCCTCGTGGCCTGCCAATACGGTCCGATCCTTCTGCTCGGCGCGTACGGCGGGCTGATCGCCGACCGATCCGACAAGCGGGTGTTGCTGGTCATCACCCAGACGCTGCAGATGGCCCAGTCGTTCACGCTCGCGACGCTGGCGTTCATGGATCACCCGCCGCTGATGGCCTTCTACATCACCTCCCTCGCCGGTGGGATCATCCTCGCGTTCGACAACCCGGCGCGCCGCTCGTTCGTCTCCGAGATCGTGCCGCCCGCGCAGATGTCCAACGCGGTCACCCTGAACACGGCACTGATGACATCGTCCCGCATCTTCGGGCCGGCACTCGCCGGCGTGCTGGTGGTGACCGCCGGGTACGCCTGGACGTTCATGATCGATGCGCTCTCGTACGTCGCCGCCATTGGCGGATACCTGCTGATGCGCAAGGGTGAGCTGTTCCCGGTGCCCAAGAGCGTGCGCGCCAAGGGTCAGGTACGCGAGGGCGTGCGGTATGTGAGGACCGTCCGCGAGCTGTATGTGCCGATGGTGATGGTGACGATCATCGGCATCTTCACGTTCAACTTCTCGGTCACGCTCCCGCTGTTCGTGACGCACTCGTTGCGCGGCAGCGATGGCACCTACACGATCGTCTACGCAGTGCTCAGCGTCGGCTCACTGGCGGCAGCGTTGAGGGCCGCTCACCGTCTGTCGCCCGGGGTCGAACACGTCGTGCGCGGGGCCTTCCTGTTCGGTGCGGCAATGCTGCTGTTCTCGCTGACGCCGAACCTGTTGAGCGCCTTCCCAACGGCGCTGTTCGTCGGCTTCGCCAGCATCATGTTCATGACCAGCGCGACGGCGATCGTGCAGGTGCGCGCCGACCCCGCGATGCGCGGTCGGGTGCTGGCATTGCAGGCCATCGTGCTGATCGGTACCACCCCGATCGGTGGCCCATTACTGGGCTGGGCGTGCGATCAGTTCGGCGCGCGGTACGGCGTGGCGATCGGCGGGGTGGGCGCAGTCGCCGCGGGTGTCTGGGGTCGCGCCGAATGTCGTCGTCCACTCCACGCTGACGACCCAACCGGTGCCGTCGGGTCGGTGGTCTCAGCCTGACGCTCGCGCCTACTGCAGCGGGATCCCGCTGGTATCGCCTTCGGCGCGCGGGCCGAACAGACGCCGGTCGCCGACAGCGATGGCGAGGTCGTTGATCGACGCTTCCCGGCGGCGCATGTAGCCGAGGTCGTCGAACTCCCAATTCTCGTTGCCATACGACCGCCACCACTGCCCGGCGTCGTCGTGCCACTCGTACTGGAAGCGAACTGCAATCCGATTGCCCTGGTAGGCCCACAGGTCTTTGCGCAGTACGTACTCGTGCTCGCGCTGCCACTTGCCCTGGAGGAACGCGATGATCTCGTCGCGTCCTTTCACGAACTCGCCGCGGTTACGCCACTCGGAGTCCACTGTGTACGCGCCAGCGACACGCTCGGGATCCTTGGTGTTCCACGCGTTCTCCGCCATCAACACCTTCTGGCGGGCGGCCGCTTCGTCGAACGGGGGCAATGGGGCGCGGGGCGGGATCTCGGTCACGAGCGTTCACCCTAGAGAATCCGTCACCCGGCGGTGACCGTTGCTCGCCACAGGATCGTGTTGTCGATCTTGAGATCACCCGACCAGATCAGTGCGGCAGCGGGCGACCAGGTGATCGTGTCGTATCCCTCCTTCGGACCCACCTCGGCGGCCGTGTACTGGATGGCCGCGGTCCAGGCGCTGTCGTCGAACGTCGGCGACGTCCAGTCGGCGGGCTCGGGGGTGATCTCGTGCTGGCAGTCGGTGCTCGGGTTGGCGGACGACAGGCAGTCGGTGTTCAGCGGGGCGCGATGCACGACCAGGCCGCGCCACCCAGTGGTGGTGGTGGCGACCACCTTGCCGGTTGACGTGTCGGTGATCTGGGCGATGAACCCGCCGTCGCCCATCTGCTGGCGGGCGGTGCCGATGTACTCGAGGCCGCTGTCGTCCTGCTTGAAGTCCTTCGTCACCATTGCGATCGTCAGCGGGTAGGTGGCGGTGAACGTGATGGTCTCCGCGTTGAATGACCGCTCGGTGGTGATCGGCACGCTGTCCTCACCGACCAGTTCGCCATTGACGTACAGCGAGAACCAGTTGTCGGCCCACACCTCGGCGGTGAACGTGACGGGTGCCGGTGCCGGTGCCGGTGCCGGTGCGGTGGAGGTGGTGGCTGGGGCTGCGGTCGTCGGCACGGATGCAGCCGCGGTCGACACAGCACTCGACCCGTCGTCAGAACAGGCAACGAGTAGCAAGAGGGGCAAGAAGGGTAGGACGCGCTTCATCGGGTGTAGGTCTCCTTGGTAACGGTGCCATCGGGGGCGGTGAACGTGAAAGCGACGGACGAGCCCTGCACGGTGTAGTCGACTGCGCCAAGCGTGCCGCCCAGCGAGTACTCCAGTCGATACGAGTCGGTGGAAGGCGAGGAGAAGCCGGTGATCACAGCGCCCTTCAACGGACTGCCGGCCTCGCGGAACGCGCGGGTGATCGGTTGTGGTTCCACCTGGTCGGTGGCGTTGGCGACGCCGACGAGGCCACCGTTGATGTAGGGGTACGTCGTGGTGCCGTGGTAGTGGTACGTGCCATCAGCGCCGACGTGGCCGTTGTACTCGTCGAGCGTCGCGACTGGTGAGCCGTCGGGCTCTGTCGAGCCGTAGATCGGGTAGCCGTCGAGCGCGTACGCGATCGGCTTCCCCGCGCCGACGATCTCCTCTAGGTACAGCGGCGCCACGTGGTAGTGGTAGTCGTCGGCCCGGCCTGAGTGGCCACCCCACTCGTCGAGTTCACCGGCGAGGAAAGCATCGTCGCCGCGGTTGTTGAGCGCGTTGAAGATCGGCACACCGTCGACAGCGATCGCGATGGCACCGCGGAACAGGCCGGTGCGCGCGGAGATCGGCGTGTTGGCCATCGCCGGGGTGGTGGGGAACCGCCATGCGTTCGCCCCGGTGTACGGCTGGGGCAGCGGCACCTGCTGCTGCCAACTGACGATGCCCACCATTGCGTTGTGCGTGGGCATGCCGTTGCTTTCCACCAGCCAGTAGTCGCCCTCGACGAACGCACGCACGGTGTCGGCGAACGCATCGAACCCGGGCAGCGTGGTGAGCGACGCGATCGTGTCCGCTGAACCAGCGCCAGTCGTGGTTGACGCGACAGAACCGGTTGACCTACATGCGGCCAACAGGATCGCGCCCAGCCCGAGGCCACCCGCGCGCAGCATGGCGCGTCGGTCGAGCATCGGCCCAGGAGCGTGAGGGTGCACATGGTCGTGCGGATGCGTGTGCGGGTGCACGTGGTCCGTCATCAGGTCAATCCCGTCCGGTCGTAGGTGACATCGAGGGTTGCGCTGCTCAGTACCAGGCCGTTCAGCGCGTCCAGCAGCACGGCACGGGTGACGGTCGACGGGTCGCCCAACGTCGGCTGCGCGGAGAGGGCGTAGACGGTGAACGTGTAGACCTTGGTGCCGGGGCCCTTCGAGCACGGTGGTGCGTACTCGGTGCGCCCATTGACGCTGTTCGTCCCGACCGTCGCCGAGGGCACGGCACCAGCATCGAGGTGTTCGATGGTTGCATCCATCCCGTACACGACCCAGTACCAGTGTGTGTCACCCGGGCCGGGCACGTGGTGCATCACGACCGCATACCCGACCGTGCCCGCGGGTGCGCCACTCCACGCGAGCGGCGGTGTGCTCGACGACCCGTCGCAGGTGAACTCGATCGGCAACGTGCCGTCCTGTTGCATCACCGGGCTGGTCAGCAGAAACGCCGACGGTGCGGTGGTCGGCGACGCGGTGATCGGCGACGCGGAGGAGGGTCCCGCCGACGAGCACCCGGCCACCAACGCCACTGCGAGCCCGCACCACCACCGGCGAATCACTTCGGCACCACCAGGAACTGGCCCATCAGCCCCTCGTCTTCGTGGTTGGCCATGTGGCAGTGATACATGAACGGGTGATCGTTGCTGGCGTAGTCCTCGAACTTGGCGATGAACGTGACCTGCTCGTTGATCTGGACGTAGCAGGTGTCCTTCCAGCCCTTCTCGTACCCGGGCACTGGCCCGGTGCTGCGCTCGACGATCGCGAACTGCACATCGTGGATGTGGAACGAATGGCCGAAGATCTGACCGTTCTGGATGTTCCAGGCCTCGACGGTGTCGAGCACGACCCGCTCGTTGATCGTGTTCATGTCGAAGCCGCTGTTGTTGAACGTGAACGGACTGCCAGGCCCGTTGTCGGTGATCTCAATGGTCCGCTCGTTCGTTGCGTCAGCTGCCGACCACAACGCGTTGCTCGTCAGCTTCGTGGGCAGCGATGTGACGCCGTCGGCTCTCGAGGCGATGACGTTGATCCGCAGGATGTCGAACGTGGTGTTGTTCAGCAGGCTGCCGAACGCACCGGTGGTGGCGGATTCTGAGCCCGGGTAGCCGAGGCTGTAGCCGCCGTTAAAGGACTGCATGGTGAGGTCCGAGCCGACGGCATCGGCGCCGAGGTCGACGATGATCTCGTAACGCTCGCCGGGCACCATCGTCAGTCGAGACACCTCGACCGGGGCATCGACCAACCCACCGTCGGTGGCGATCACCCAGAACTTCCGGTCGTCGGCGAACCCGAGGGTGTACGCACGCTCGATCTCGCCGTTGAGGATGCGGAACCGCACCAGCTGCGCCGGCAGGTTCACTTCGGCCGACATCGTGCCGTTGGTCAACATGTAGTCGCCGTAGATGCCGGTCGTCTCGATCGCGTTGTCCGTGCCGAACTTGCGGCTGGTAAGAATCAGCGGGATGTCGTCCACGCCATACGTGCGCGGTAGTGCGAGTGCCGATTCGATGTCGTCCTGCACGATGATGAACCCGCCGGCGCCGAGATTCAGCTGCTTCCAGGTCAGTTCGTGGGCGTGCGGGTGATACCAGTACGTGGAGGCGTTGTTCATCACTTCGAATGTCGCCGACCACGCACAGCCGGGGTCGATGACCTGCATCGGCCCACCGTCCATCTCTGCCGGCAGGTGCACACCGTGCCAGTGGGTGGTGGTCTCCTCGTCGAGCGAGTTGGTGACGGTGATGCCCACCGTGTCGCCCTTGGTCATGATCAGCGTTGGCCCCCAGAACGAGGCGCCGTTGTAGCCGATGGTGTCGGTGGGCGCGCCGTCGAAGAACTGCACGGTGGACGGCGCGAGAGCCAGGTCGAACTTCGTGCCCGTCAACGTCGGCGGGATCCACAACAAGTTGAACCCCTGGGTGCTCACTGAAGCGTCGACGGCCACCTCCTGCAGCACGGCGGCGCTGGTGTCGGTGGTGATCGAGTAGCAGGCGTTCGAGTCGGTGGTGTGCGTGCTGACGTCGGTGGCGCCCGAGTTCGTCGTCGACTTGGACGACGAAGTGCAGGCCGCGAGTGCGAGCGCGGCGCCTCCGAACAGGAATTGGCGGCGACCCAGGGTGGGCCGGGTGAGGGGTGTCGTGTCGTGCATGGCTCAGGCCACCTTCGTGCCGTGGAAGCAACCGATGAAATAGGGGAACTCGTAGGTCGCCGAGTAGTGGTACGTGGTGACCACCTCACCGTCCAGCAGGATCGGCGACGTCCGCCCGTGGCACTCGTCGAGGTCGGCATTGGTCGGTAGGTCGCCATTGGCGGAGCGCTCGGCCACGATCGGGTAGCCGTCGTATGCGAAGCCCACAACTGTGGAGGCACCGGTACTCGCGTCACGAACGCAGGACGGGATGTCGTGGTAGTGGTAGACGCCCGTCTGCTGCGGGTGACCGTCGCACTGATCCTGTGTCTCGTAGGCCACCGCATCGCGGTTCCGTTCATCCACCGGGGCGAACAGCGCCACGCCATTGCGCAGCACACCGATCGCACCCTTGCTGAGACATGTTGGGGTCGCACCGGCGGTCGGGGTCACCGGCAGCGACACCGACAATGCACTCTCGCCGATCGTGTTCGGGTTGCGGTCGTAGTTGAATGCCGGGTCGTCGGCGGCCACGGGGAAGGTGCCGGTCACATTGCCGACTGGCAGGCCATTCGAGGCGATCACCCGCAGGTCGCCCTCGACAGTCTCGCTGTACTGGGCCATCGGCCAGTCGAGCGCGCCTTGTACCGACACCTTCTGGGTGAGGTCCCACGTGCCCGCAACTTCGTCCAGCCACGGGCCCGCCTTGAACGCTCCGCCCCCGTTCGGGTTGCCGCTGTCACACACGTAGAGGTTCCCGACTGCTGCGCCGGTGGTGCTGACATGCGGTGTGCCGATCGGCAGCGTGGTCAGGTCGGCGGCAGGCCCGACCCACGTGTTGACGATCGTGCCGTCCGCGGCGGTGGTCGTCGACGAACTGTCGGTGGCGAGTGTGGAGGTATCCGGTGACGTGTCTGCGGTCGTCGATGCGACGGTGGTGGACGACGCATCAGGAGTGCTGCCGCAGGCCGTGAGGGCGAAAGCGGCGACGGCCAGGACGAGGGGTACGGGGGATCGCATGGCGGCACCGTACGCAACGCACCTCACGGTTGGCTGAGGACGCGTCCTCAGGATTCCCTCAGGAAGCACGCCTAGTCTCGTGGCATGTCGGAGGTCAACGAGCGCCCCCATGTGCGGTTGGTGGTGGTGGAGGACGACGAGTCCATCCGCGAACTGCTCGCCGCCGGGCTGCGTTTCGCCGGCTACGACGTGCGCACGGTGGCCGACGGTGGCGCCGCACTCGACCTGCTCGCTGCGCAGGATGCCGACCTCGTGGTGCTCGATGTCAACCTGCCCGTGATCGACGGCTTCGAGGTGTGCCGCCGCCTGCGCGCCGCCGGCGACGATGTGCCGGTCATCTTCCTCACGGCCCGTCGCGAAACTGGCGACCTACGCGCTGGCTTCGGGGGCGGCGGTGACGATTACCTGACCAAACCGTTCAGCCTGGACGAGTTGACGTTTCGCATCGAGGCCGTCCTCCGACGCGCCGGTGCCCGTGGTGCCCGTGGCGCGGTGGCGTCCCGCCTGGTCTGCGGGCGCGTCGAACTCGACGAGGCGACGCATCAGGTGTGGAGTGCGGGCGACGAGGTGCAACTCACCCCCACCGAGTTCCGCCTGTTGCGCACACTGCTCGTCAATGTCGATCATGTGCTGACGCGCATGCAGATTCTCGACCTCGTGTGGGACTATGACTTCGAAGGCGACTGGCAGATCATCGAGACGTACGTCAGCAGCTTGCGGAAGAAGATCGAGATCGGGGATGCCGCCCGCATCGTCCACACCGTTCGCGGCATCGGTTACGTCGCTCGTCGTCCGGGCCTGGCATGAGTCTGCGGCTGCGGCTCACCCTCGGTATCGCGCTCGTACTGGCCGTGTCCCTCGGCCTGCTGGGCTACGGCGTGGTCCAGTCAACGCGCGCTGACGCGCTGGCCATCGTCCGCCGGCAGGTCGAGCGTTCGCTCTCCGTGCGCGCCAACTCGCCGCCTCCGCCGGTCGGCACCGACAGACCGGATTCCGACACTCGTGGGCGGGCGACGGCGCACTTCGTGATCGCTGCGGACGGCACGATCCGCGTGACGGAGCCGGCCGGGCCGCCCAGCGACCCGACCCCAGTGCCCCACCTCTCCGCCGCTGACATTGCAAGGCTGCAATCAGGTGACGCGGTGACGGTCGACGCGGTCGACGGCAGCCTGCGCTATCTCGTGCTCGCCGAACGTACGAGCACTGGCGACTACGAGGTGCAGGCCGGCCCGCTTGTCGACATCGACGCGACGATCGACTCGTTGGTGCGGCGCTTGTTGGCCGGCGCGCTGATCACACTCGTGCTTGCCGCAGCCGCCGTGATCGCAGTGTTGCGCCACGGCCTCAAACCACTGCGCAAGGTCATCGCCACTGCCGATGCAGTTGCTGCTGGCGAACGCGAACTGCGCATCCCCACCGACGAGGGCCCTACCGAGATCCGTCACTTGGCGGCAGCTCTGGACCACATGCTGCAGAACCAGAGAACTGCGTTGCAGTCGAAGGAGGAGAGCGAGCAGCGATTGCGCCACTTCATCTCGGACGCATCGCACGAACTGCAGACCCCGATCACGTCGGTCCTCGGGTGGGTGGAACTGCACCGCAAGGGTGCCCTCGACGCGGCGGGCAGCGTCGCCGCGATGGAGCGCATCGAGGCCGAGAGCCGACGCATGTCGGCCTTGGTGGACGAGTTGTTGCTGCTGGCGCGCCTCGATGAGCAGCGGCCGTTGCAGCTCGCTCCCACCGATCTCAGCGCCATTGCTGCCGATGCAGTCACGGACGCCAGTGCGGTCGAACCAACTCGCCCGATCACCCTCGAGGTGTCCGGGGCCGTAATGGTCATGGGGGATGCCGCACGTCTCCGACAGGTCATCGACAACCTGTTGCGCAACGTGCGGGTGCACACCCCGACAGGCGCAGCGGCCACCGTGCGGGTGTCGATCGAGGGATCGACTGCCGTGGTGACCGTATGCGATTCCGGGCCGGGTATCGACTCAGAGTCGTTGCCCCACGTCTTCGACCGCTTCTGGCGCCGTGATTACTCACGGACGCGTGCGACGGGTGGTGCCGGACTCGGCCTCGCGATCGTGGCTGCGCTTGTCGCCGCGCACGGCGGATCGGTCTCGGCCGCCAACCTGTCCAGCGGTGGGGCAGCGTTCACCTGTGCGCTGCCGCTTGCGGAGCCCATCGCTCCCTGAGTGGACCAAGGCCACTGTGCGTGCGTGGCGAAGTAGTGCACGCTGGAGGCACAACCACAGGACGGAGGGTCACCATGAACCCGACCGGTACGTGCCATGAGTGCGGTGCACCATTCCTTCCCGGCGCACCCTCGTGCACACAGTGCGGCGCTGCACTGGCTTCGATGGCGCCGCCAACCCCGCCAGCTCCGCTGCCGCCAGGCGCGCCGCCGCCACCACCGCCGGGGGCTATGCCGATGATGTCCGTCGGGCAGGTCGGGGTGCAGCGGAACAACTCGTCGCTGATCGCTGGCGCGCTGCTCGCAGTCATCGCCCTGGTCGGGATCGGCGTGATCCTGCTCAACCGAGGCAGCGACAGCACCAACAAGGGCACCACCTCGGTCACGACGAACGCGACCGGTGATGGCACCGACCCGTCGACCCTGGGCCAGGGTGAGGTACTGCTTGAGCCGGTGAACGTGCCCACCGCGAACCCGTTCACCGACGATCAGCGCACCACCGTCGAGACACAGCCGACGGTGTCGCTGCCCGACCTCCCGATCCCGTCCACGTCGTCGACGCTGGCGGCCGGCCAAGTGCCGCTGCCGCAGGTGTCGGGCGCGCAGCCCGGTCTGTACGGCGGAACGCGCAACAACCAGGTGTGCGACAAGCAGCAGATGATCGTCTTCCTCGAGACGCACGCCGACAAGGCGGCGGCGTGGGCTGGTGTGCAGGGGATCGCCGTCGGCGACATTCGCACCTACATCACCGCGCTGACGCCGGTGATCCTGACGTACGACACGCGGGTGACGAACCACGGGTTCAAGAACGGCGTGGCCTACGCGCACCCATCGGTGCTGCAGGCGGGTACGGCAGTGTTGGTCGACGAGTACGGCATCCCGCGAGCGAAGTGCTCGTGCGGTAACCCGCTGTCGCCGCCCATCCCGCTGACGGTGCCGCCGATCTACGTCGGACCTCAGTGGCCGACGTTCACGCCGACGACAGTGATCGTGGTCATCCAAACCGTGGTGGTCGTGGAGGGTTTCACGATCGTCGACGTCACCACGGGCGATCTGATCGTACGCCCGGTGGGCGCCAACCCCGACACTCCCGACCTGGCCACCGGTGACATCCGCGTCACCCTCAGCTGGGGCGATTCGGCTGACCTTGACCTGCAGGTCACCGACCCCGAGGGCGCCGCTGTCAACTATGACTTCCCCACCAGCGCGAGTGGTGGCCAACTCGATGTCGACGCGAATTCAGGGTGCAATGAAGCGCTCAGCGAGCCGGCTGAGAACATCATCTGGCCGGAGACCGGACCAAACGGTCAATACATCGTTCAGGTCGCTCTCTACAGCGAGTGCAGCTCGCCAGTTGCTCACCCGTTCCTGCTGCAGGTGTTCGTGGGCGGACAGCCTGTCGCAGTGCAGGTGGGCGGCGACGATGGTGTCTTCGCCGCGTCGGACGGCTCCGGCACGCTGTCGTCGAGCGTGCCGGCGATGTACTTCTCCTTCACTCGTGGCTAACCGGCCGTCCGGGCGGTGTCATTGGGCGCAGGGTTTGACCCGACCTGCCTCGAATATGCGAGTATTTCCTCAAGATGAACGAGCATCTACTTGAAGTAGTGGAAGCGATGCCGGATGGCGTCGTCATTGTCAACACCGACGGCGAAATCGTGTTGGTCAATCGCGAGGTGGAACGTCTGCTCGGCTATCCGCGGGCGGAATTGTTGGGCAACAAGGTGGAGATGTTGCTCGCCCCGGAACTGGCCGATGTTCACGCCGGTCACCGTGAAGGGTTCCTGCAGGCCTCCCGGCGACGGGCGATGGGCCGCGGGCTCGATCTCAGCGCGCGCCGTTCCGACGGCAGCATGTTCCCGGTGGAGATCTCGCTCGCGCCCGCTCAGGTGGCGGGCGACCCGGTGGTGATCGCCACGATTCGAGACGTCACCGCCGACCGGCTGGCCGACGCCGAGTTGGCCGAGGCACATCAGCGCGTCCTCCTGGCAGAAGACCACGAGCGCATCGCCCGCGATCTGCACGACACCGTGATCCAGCGACTGTTCGCCGCCGGTCTCAGCTTGCAAAGCGTTCTCCCTGTCGTCCCCGACAACGCGAAGGTGAAGATCGAACGGATTCTCGACGATCAGGACGACGCGATTCGCGAACTACGTACGGCGATCTTCGGATTGTCCAGCAAACGCGCTGCAGGCCGCACCATTCGAGTGGTCGTCAACCAACTGGTCGACGATGTCGGACGGGTGCTCGGTTTCCGGCCGACACTGCACTTCAATGGCGTCCTCGACAGCATCGACTCGGAGGTCACCGACGAAGTGGCTGCCGTGGTGCGCGAAGCGCTCAGCAACGTCGCCCGTCACTCGCATGCTCGCAAGGTTGAGGTGTCACTCAGCCATGTGGGCGAGCGGTTGGCCGTGGTGATCGCCGACGACGGCGCAGGTATCCCCAGCAGTCATCGCCTTGGCAGTGGACTGCTGAACATGCACGATCGTGCTGCGCGCCTCAACGGCACGTGCACGGTGACCTCGGGCGAAGGTGCCGGCACCACCGTGCGCTGGCAGGTTCCTGTCGGTAGCTGACCCGCTCAGCTGGCGCGGCCGACGCCAGCCCTCACGGCAAAGACGGCGGCTTCGGTGCGACGGCTCATGCCCAGCTTCATCAGCATGTTGGACACGTAGTTCTTGACCGTCTTTTCGGCGAGGTGCAGTTCGGTGCCGATCTGGCGGTTCGTGGCACCTTCGGCGATCAGGTCGAGAATGCGCCGCTCTTGCGGGGTGAGCTTCGCGAGCCGCTCATCTTCCTCGCTGGGGTTGCGCAGCCGGTGCAGCACCTTGGCCGTGACGGTGGGGTCGAGCAGTGACTCACCACGGGCGACGCGGCGGATGCCAGCGATGAGGTCGTTGCCGCGAATCTGCTTCAGCACGTAGCCGGATGCGCCGGCCATGATGGCCTCGAACAAGGCGTCGTCGTCACTGAACGAGGTGAGCATCAGACACGCCAGACCTGGCAGCTGGCTGCGCACCTCACGGCACACCTCCACGCCACTGCCGTCGGGCAGACGCACATCGAGCACGGCAACGTGCGGACGGACTGCGGGAATCCGCTGGATTGCCTCGGCAGCGGTGGAGGCCTCGCCGACGACTTCGATATCGGGTTCGCTCTCGAGCAGCTCACGCACCCCGCGCCGAACGATCTCGTGATCGTCGAGCAGGAATACCTGGATAACGGGGTTCTGCTCCATGGGGAGCTATTGGAACACATGTGAGGGATGCTTGTCAGGGTCCTTCGTCACATTCTCGCCAGCGCCGTACAATCTCATCCGTGCCCGTGTCCCAACCCCCTGCCGTGTTGCCTCAGGCCAACGACACCTGCTGGTGCGGCAGCGGTCGCAAGTACAAGCGGTGCCACAAGCCGACGGAGGGCCGCGTGCTGCAGGGTGAGATCAGCCCGATGCGCTCCGTGCCCGACAACATCGCCAAACCGTCGTACGCCCTCACGGGTGTCGTCGAGCGCTGGGCCGAGCCACGCGTCAAGACACCCGAGACCATCGAGCGTATGCGTCACGCCGGTGTCGTGGCCTCCGAGATTCTCACGCTGGCGGGCGAGATGGTGCGCCCCGGAATCACCACCGACGACATTGATGTTTTCGTGCACGAGCTCACCATCGAGCGTGGCGCCTACCCCAGCCCGCTGAATTATCACGGCTACCCGAAGAGCGTGTGTACCAGCGTCAATGAAGTGATCTGCCATGGCATCCCCGACAGCCGGGTGCTACTGGACGGCGACATCATCAACCTCGACGTCACCGCCTACATCGGTGGCGTTCACGGCGACACGAACGCGACGTTCTTCGTCGGCGACGTCGACCCCGTCAGTCGCAACCTGGTGAAAGTCACCGAGGAGTGCACGTGGTACGGCATCGAGGCCGTCGTGCCCGGTCGTCCCATCAGCGATATCGGCAAGGCCATCGAGCAGCACGCCAAGAAGCACAAGATGGGCGTTGTCCGGGCGTTCATCGGCCATGGTCTCGGCGAACAGTTCCACACCGATATCCAGGTGCTGCACTACTACGACGAGTCGGCGTCGATGATCATGCGCCCCGGGATGACGTTCACGATCGAACCGATGATCACGCTCGGCGGCTGGCAGCACCGGATGGTGTTCGATGACGATTGGACTGCGGTGACCGCCGACGGCAAGCGCACTGCCCAGTTCGAGCACACGGTGCTGGTCACCGACGACGGTGTCGAGGTGCTCACCGCGCCAGGCTCGGTCACCCCCTCCGCGCCCTGGCGTCGCTGACAGGTCAGCTCCGCTGGTGAGCGACGACCTCACACAAGGAATCCGATGACCACACCCGTGTTCGAACGTCTGGACACTGACCGCTTTCAGCCCACCGACTTCGCCCGCGGACCGTGGGATCCGCGTGCCATGCATGGCGGGGCCCCATCGGCGTTGTTGGCGGGTGTGCTCGAGGCGGCGTTGGCCGACCCGAACGACCCGCTGCCGATGCACCCGTCGCGGCTGACGATCGACCTCGAACGGCCGGTCGGCATCGTGCCGCTCACTGTGAACGCGCGGGTGGTGCGAAGTGGCAAGAAGGTGCGCATTGCCGAGGCTGAGGTGTTCGACGACAGTGGCACCCGCCTGGCCCGCGCGACGTTGCTCGGGGTGCGCACCACTCCACAACCGCTCGACCTCGCGGATGGCGTCATCACGACCGTGGGCACACCGCCACCAGCACGTCCGATCGGTGATGGCGGTCTGGCCGGATCACCGTTCGCGGGAGTCACCGGCGGCCCGTTGTTCCATTCGCACGCAGTCGAGCACTGCTTCGTGCGCGGTGAGTTCGGCGGCCTCGGTCCGGGCACCGACTGGATTCGCTTCGTCGTACCGGTGGTCGGCGGAGAGGTGACCACCCCCTTGCAGCGTGTCGCTGGGGCGTGCGACTTCGGCAACGGCATCAGCGCTGCTCTGCCGCCCGGCTGGATCTTCATCAACCCCGACCTCACCATCACCCTGCAGCGCCTACCCGTCGGCGAGTGGGTGTGCCTCGACGCGGTGACGCTGTTCGGCACGAACGGCTACGGCAGCGCCGAGTCCGAGTTGTGGGACGAGGATGGACATCGCCTCGGCCGCAGCATCCAGAACCTCCTCATCGAACCCCCGCCCACCTGACTGCGCCCCGTTTCCAGCCGTTCATGTCGCGGGGCTGACCACGAAATCTGCGGTCAGCCCCGCGACATGAACCGGGTGTTCTGGCGGAAGCCGGCTCAGGGGAGCGGGATGCTGGCGAGGAGGCGGGGGTTGAGGCGGACCGCATTGGCGGACAGGCCGCTGCCGGCAGCGTGATGGCGCACCCATTCGAGTGCGGCGTCGGACTCCAGCACCGACAGCACCCGCTCGGGTTGCCCGGTGGTGCAGGTGATCACCGGGACGGAGGGCAGCCACTCGCCGCGCACATCGTGTACGGCCTCGATCACCTTCGTCTGGTTGGCGATGAGGATCTTGGGCACGAGTCGTTCGCCCGCCCAGCGTTGCAGCGCAGGGGACAACCGGTCGAGCGCCACACGCGGCGCGGCGTACTGCTGCTTGGCGAAGCGCACCGGCCGTTCGCCCCAGCGGCACACGCCCGGGTCGATCAGCCCGCTGGTGACGAGGGGCGGGCCGTCCATGTCGTCGCCGACGGCACCGACCAACCCGTAGTACTGGTCGCGGAAGTCGACGGTGAAGCGGGCGATGTCGCCCAGCACCGGGCCGTCGTGCGCAGCCATGGAAGTACCGGCGAGTAGTCCGCTCCACGAGGCGGGCATGTCCATCGGCGCCACCACGTCGAACGACGGTCCGAACGCTCGCCGCACCGGCCCCGGCGCGCCACCGACCTCCCACACGCCAGCCCACACGCGCACGTTGGCGTCGAACATCAACGTCGGCGACCACCACATCCAGCGCAGCGCGGCAGCACCGTCGACTGTCGCACGGATGGCCGCTGCGTCGCGGGCCGACAACAACGACTGGGGGAGGACCAGCCCGACGCGGCCGCCCGGTCGGGCGAGGCGCACCGCAAGCGCGAGAAACTCGGCGGCGGCGTCGGCGTACGGTCCGCCACCGAACTGCGAGCGACCACCGCGTGTCGTGACCCGCGAAAGTTGGTTGAGGAACGGGGGGTTGCCGATGACGACGTCGAACTGCTGCCCGCCCCAGTCGCGGCTCAGCGAGTCGTCGTGCACGAAGCCACCGCCGGCCGCCGTGGCCGCATCGATGTCGACGCCCGTCTGCTCCGGTAGCGCCGTAGCGCGCAGGAATCGGCCGTCCCCGCAGGCCGGGTCGAGCACCGTGCGCGCCCCCGCGAACAGGGTCTCGCGCACCACCGCTTCCACCAACGATGCAGGGGTGTACCACGCTCCGAGTTGCTTGCGCGTGGCCGGCCCCGCGGTGCCACGTTGGGGATCGCTCACGCGGTCAGCGTAGGGTTTCACCTCGTGACGTCCTCGGACTCCAGTGGAGCCGCCGCCCGCTATCTCTCCTTCGAGCGCGACCAGTGGGCCGCGCTCCGTGCCGCAACGCCGCTGACGCTCAGCGCGGACGACCTCGAGTCGCTGCGCGGCATCAACGAACGCATCGACCTCGAGGAGGTAGCGGCGATCTACTTGCCGCTCACCCGGCTGCTCAACCTGTACGTCGCGGCCACCCAGAACCTGCACAAGGCATCGGCCGCGTTCCTCGGCACGCTTGCCCCGAAGGTGCCGTACGTGATCGGCGTGGCCGGCAGCGTCGCCGTCGGCAAGAGCACCTTTGCTCGTGTGCTGCAGACACTTCTTGCCCGTTGGCCGGATCACCCGAAGGTCGATCTCGTCACCACCGACGGCTTCCTGCACCCCAACCGGGTGTTGGAAGAGCGTGGCATCATGAACCGCAAGGGCTTCCCGGAGAGCTACGACACTCGCCGCCTGCTGCAGTTCCTGCGCGACCTGAAGAGCGGCGCAGAAGAGGCGACGGCTCCGGTGTACAGCCATGTGGTGTACGACATCGTCGAGGGCGAGCAGGTGATGGTGCGCCGGCCCGACATCGTCATCGTCGAGGGTCTCAACATGTTGCAGGTCGGCTCACCCGACGGCAGCGCGGTCAATGAGTTCGTCAGCGACTACTTCGACTTCTCGATCTACATCGATGCGGATGTGAATGACATCGAGGAGTTCTACGTGCGTCGCTTCCTGACGCTGTACGAGACGGTGTTCCAAGACTCTGAGAGTTTCTTCCGGCACTACGCACACCTCACTCGCACGGAGGCTGAGCAGGAAGCCCGACGTATCTGGCGCGAGATCAACGGCAAGAACCTGCGCGAGAACATCGAGCCCACCAAGGCGCGTGCCAGCCTGATGCTGAACAAGGGCCGCGACCATCGCGTGACGTGCGTCAAGCTGAGGCGCCTGTGAGGCGTGTCGCCACGCTGATGGTGGTCGGCGCAATGGCACTGGGCGCGTGCGGCGGCGACAGCGAAGCCAAGGTGCAGCCGTACGACCACGCGCCCGTCCCGGCGGTGCCCGACCACACACACGAGGTTGTCGCGGTGGGCGCGCAGGCCGACGGTGACTACTGGGCAACAGCCACGGGAAGCGACACTCTCGCTGGCACGGTGTCGTTCACGTTGGTGCAGGTCTTCTTCGGACCAGCGTGCACGGCGGCGTTGGGGGTCGATCAATGCGATGGCGACATGGGTGTGAAGTCTGAGCCGACCCTGACGGTGACGGCCACGGCGGCGAACCTGATGAGCATCAGCGTGGTCGCCGCCAACCGGCAGAACTACGCCGTCCCCGGCTCGGAGTTGGCGTCGCTCGTCGGCGGCAACCCACCCGGGGCGCAGGCTCCCGCCGAGTACACCTACCAGCAGTTCCCATTCCTGGTGACCGTGGAAGGTGGCGTCGTCACCGAGGCCCACCAGATCTGGATGCCCTAACCCCCCCACACGGTGCGAGTGCCTGGGCCCCGGCCCGAGTGCCAGAGCGCGCCCGAGTGCTACGTGACACCCGGGGTGTCACTCCCCACTCGGGTGCGCATGTGCCACTCGCACCGGGGGCCTGGCACTCGCACCGGGGGCCTGGCACTCGCACCGGGTTAGGGGAGGGTGAGCCAGGCCGGGAGGTCGGCGATCGAGGCCAGGTCGGCGAAGTGCTCGTCGTGCTCGACGTGTTCGAGTTCCCACAGCAACGGGTATGGGACGTGCACGGCCGTACCACCGAGGGCCATCACCGGCAGGATGTCGCTGCGCACGCTGTTGCCCACCATGCACACGCGGGTGGGGTCGACGCCCATACGAGCGAACACTCGGGCATACGTGCCGGGGTCTTTCTCGAGCAGGATCTCGACATGCTCGAAATGGTGGGCGAGGCCACTGGTCTGCACCTTGTGTGTCTGGTGGACGAGGTCGCCCTTGGTGATCAGCGCCAGTGGGTAGTGGCGCCCGACCAGAGTGAGCACCTCGGAAACGTTCGACAGCAGACGCACCGGCTCGGTGAGGTGAGCTCGGATCATCTCCATCAGCTGAGCGATGACCTCGATGGGCACTGCGCCGTCGGTGATGGAGATCGCCGCTTCGACAGCGGACAAGCCGAACGCCTTCACGCCATAGCCGAGCACCGAGAGGTTCTTGCGCTCCACGGCGGTGAGCGCGGCTCTCACGTCGATGCCCTCAGGTGCGTACGGGGCAACGAGATCCACGAAGCGCAGTTCGCCGGCGGTGAAGCGATCCTCGCTGTGCCACAGCGTGTCGTCTGCGTCGAACGCGATGATGTCGAACGATCTCACTGCAGGCCTCAGCGGTGCAGCGCGTTGAGGTAGTTGTAGACAGTGATGCGGCTGACGCCCATCGCATCGGCGACATCCTCCACCGCGCGACGCAGGATGAACGCTCCCCGATCGTCGAGCAGGCGGATGGCCTTCTGTTTCTCTTCGCGACTGAGCGTGGGGAGCGGAGCGCCCATCTCGCGCTCCACGGCCTCGATCAGACGGTCGAGTGCGCCGTGCAACGGTGCTGGCCGGACGGCGGCGATCACGGCGCCCTCCCACCGCAGCGGCAGATCTCCCGGTTCACGGTCTTCGGCGGCGACGAGTGATGCACCCAGTGCCTCGACGATCGGCTTCACCGAGAGCACCAGTGGATGGCGCGGCAGTTTGTTCACGCCGGCGTCTCCGTGCCAGAGATCCGCTCAGCGTGCAGGCTGACGTGCGTGGCTCCGTGGGCAAATGCCTGCGCCAAGATGGCCCCCGACACCTCGGCGACGTTCAGCGGGCTGACGACGACCGACGATCCGAACGGCCCGAACTCGACGACCAATCCCAGTGCCTCCACGGCCTGGATCGCGGCGGTGACGTGCGGACCCGGTTTGCCCTCGTGGAAGGGCTCGATCGTGAACTCCAGCAGCAGCACGCTTGCGATGGTAGCGAGTCAGCCGGGGTGTTGGTCCCGTCGCTGGCGGAGCGACTGCACGCGCTCGGCTCGCTTGGCCCGCAACTGCGCTCCGCGGCTGTACTCCAACGGGTCGAATGGGTCCGGGTCGGCGGGGACCGAGGCAGGGTCGACCAGCTGGGTACCCATGTACATCTCCACGATCAGCGGCCGGTCGAGGATCTTGCTCGCGCAGAACACCCCACCGGTGACGGCACCGGCGATGCCGTGGCCCGACGTCGTGTTCGCGCCGACGACCCACAGCCCCTCGATCTCGGTGCGGTGGTCGGGCCGGTCGTCACCCACCTGATCGGGGGAGTGCATATAGCCGTAACTGGTACCGCCGCTGCTGTGCGTGTAGCGCTCGTGCGACAGCGTCGTGGCGGTCTCGACATGCACGATGTGGTCGCGGAACGGCCCCAGCACGGTCTCGGCGGCGTCGATCAGCCGGTCCTGCAGTTCCTGTTTGCGTGCCCGGTAGGCCGGGTTACGGCGATAGAGCTCGCCATCCGTCGGGCCGCTGTCGACGCCCCAGAACTCGTAGCCGCGCGGTGCCAGCGTCATGATCTGGAAGTTCGTGTGGCCAGGCGGGCATAGCTCGTGGTTGTCGGGGTCCTTGCGCGAGGCGAGTGCGATGTAGGCGAAGGGCACCTGGCTGTCGGGCAGGTGGCCCTCATCGAGTTCGGCGTACAACTCGTCGGTGCGGTAGTCGGGGAACACGAAGTAGTTGGTGTTCGGCCCGTCGAGCATCGTGTCGACGACCACGTACGTGCACACCAGGCCGAGCGTCATCTGCGCCTGCTGGGCCCATGCCAACGTTGCTGGCAACACATGCTCGCGGCCCACGAGGTGGTTGATCGTGCGACGGTAGTCGGCGTTGCTGACCACGATCGGGGCGCGCAGTTCGCTGCCATCCTCCAGTCGCACGCCACGCGCGGCGCCACGCTCGATGATCACGCGGTCCACGGGAGCCAGCGTGCGCACCTCGCCGCCACAGGCCTCGATCACCTGGATCAGCCGGGCGGCGATCATCTGACCGCCACCTTCCGGGTAGAACGCGCCGCTCATGTAGTGATGGATGATCCCGGCGTGCATCGCGACCGCCGTCTGCTGCGGCCCACCGGCGTACAGGCCGCTCCAGTGGTCGATCGTCGCACGCACCTTGTCGGAGAGTTCGCTCTCGTCGAACAACTCACTCAGCGGGCGACGCGCCCACAACTCGAACGTAGGACGCTCGCCACCGAAGACATCGCGGCTCTCCTCGGCCACCTTGCGCAGGGTCTGCACGCACCGCTCGACGCCGGCCTTCTCGGCGGGGAACTGCTCGACGAGGCGCTGCTCGTATTCGTCCCAACCGGCGGGCACGCGGAACGTGAAGTCGGGGAAGTGCAGCGTGTCGAACCCGTCTGCGTCGAGCGGGCGGAACTGCAGTCGGTCGCCGATGCCGAGGCTGGCGAAGATCGTGGGGAACAGCCCGCCCGGTTGGCACTCGCCGATGTAGTGCACCCCGACGTCGAACTCGTACCAGTCGTCACCGTGATGGCGCCGGAACACCTGAGTGTTGCCACCGGCGACGTCGTGGCGCTCGAGCACCAGCACCCGCTTGCCTGTGCTCCCGAGGCAGGCGGCGGTGGTGAGCCCGCCCGGCCCCGATCCGACGACGATCGCATCCCACGACTCGGTTGTCATGGCACCAGTCTTACGACGAACGGTGGGCGGCGGCGAGATGGGCGACGTCGTCCATGATCTTGGCCAGTTGGAAGTCCTTCGGCGTGTAGACCGCAGCGACGCCGGCATCGAGCAAACGCTGGCGGTCGGCCTCGGGGATGATGCCGCCAACCACGACCGGTGTGTCGAGACCGATCGCCCGCAGACCGTCGACGACGGCGGGCACGAGTGACAGGTGCGATCCGGAGAGGATGGAGAGGCCGACCACATCGGGGTCTTCGTCGCGGGCGCTGGCCACGATCTGCTCGGGCGTGAGGCGGATACCGCTGTAGACGACTTCCATACCGGCATCGCGGGCTGCGACGGCGATTTGCTCGGCACCGTTGCTGTGTCCGTCGAGCCCCGGTTTGGCGACGAGGAATCGTGGCGGGCCGCCGACCATCGTCTTCACGTACTCGGCCACGGCCGCCAGCTCTCCGACGCGGCGACCGACCGCAGCGTTCACACCAGTCGGTGCCCGGAATTCGCCGAACACATCGCGCAACACTGCCGACCATTCCCCCGTCGTGCCACCGACCTTGGCCAGCACGATCGATGGATCGACGATGTTGGTGCCGTCGATTGCCGCCGCGCGCAGTGCGTCGAGCGCCGACTGCACCGCGCTGTTGTCGCGTTCGGCGCGCCAGCGGGCGACCTCGGTCTTCAACTGTGCTTCGATCGCCGGGTCGATGGTGAGGATGTTGCCCGGTGTGTCGAGCGGCGAGGGTTCGGTCTCGGTGAACGCGTTCACACCCACCACCAACTGGTCGCCGGATTCGATACGACGCGTCCGCTCGGCCATCGAACGTACGAGGCGACCCTTCAGCTCGTCGACCGCAGCGAACGCGCCACCCAACGACAGCACGTCCTGCAGTTCGACCCACGCGGCGTCGCGCAGTTCGGTGGTCTTGGCCTCGATCACGGTGCTGCCGTCGAACAGGTCGCCGTACTCAAGTAGATCGGTCTCGAACGCCAGCACCTGCTGCATCCGCAACGACCACTGCTGATCCCACGGGCGCGGCAACCCCAGCGCCTCGTTCCACGCCGGCAACTGCACACTGCGTGCTCGTGCCCGCTTGGAGAGCGTGACCGCCAACATCTCCAACACGATGCGCTGGATGTTGTTCTCCGGTTGCGCCTCGGTCAGGCCCAACGAGTTGACCTGCACCCCGTAGCGAAAGCGGCGAGCCTTGTCGTCGGTGATGCCGTAGCGCTCAAGACCGATGCGGTCCCACAGCTCGCTGAACGCCCGCAGCTTGCAGATCTCCTCCACGAAACGGATGCCAGCGTTGACGAAGAACGAGATGCTGGCGAACACCTGGGCGAACTGCTCAGGCGGCACCTGACCGCTATCGCGCACTGTGTCCAACACATCGATCGCTGTCGCCAGCGAGAACGCGATCTCCTGCACCGGTGTCGCGCCAGCTTCCTGCAGGTGGTAACTGCACACGTTCATCGGGTTCCACTTCGGCGCGTGCTGTGCGCACCAGGCCACCATGTCGACGATCAACCGTCGCGACGGTGCCGGCGGGAAGATGTACGTGCCGCGCGACAGATACTCCTTGACGATGTCGTTCTGGGTCGTACCCCGCAGCGCGCTCGACGGCACACCTTGCTCGTCGGCATTCGCGACGTACAACGCGAACAACCAGGCAGCCGGAGCGTTGATGGTCATCGACGTGTTCATCTGCCCCGGCGGAATATCACGCAATAACGCACGCATATGACCCAGGTGCACCACCGGTACACCCACCTTGCCGACCTCGCCATGGGCCAACACATGATCTGGGTCGTACCCGGTCTGCGTCGGCAAGTCGAACGCGATCGACAGACCCGTCTGCCCCTTGGCCAAGTTCGTGCGATACAACTCGTTCGACGCCTCGGGGGAGGAATGCCCCGAGTACGTTCGCATCAACCAGGGTTCGTCTCGTTGCCGTTCGTCCCTCGTCATTCGTCCATTGTTACCCACGGGTAGCGAGCCCCGCTACCCCAGCCCTGCCAGGGCGCTCAGCAGGTGGCGGCGGCGACGCGGCGGAGGTAGTCGGTGCGCGAGATGTCGACGACGCCGAGGGTGGCGAGGTGATCGGTGGTCCACTGCACATCGAACAGTTGGCCACCCGTCTCGCGCAGCCACTGCACTGCGGCCGCGACGGCGACCTTTGACGCGTCGGTGCCGGCGGGTGGGTCGGCGTGGAACATCGACTCACCGGCGAACAGACCCTTGATGCGCACGCCGTACAGGCCACCCACCAGCACCTCGTCGCGGAACACCTCGATGCTGTGGGCCCAGCCCATCTCGTGCAGTCGGCCGTAGGCGGCGATGAACTCGTCGTTGATCCACCCATGCGGGCGGCGCGGATCGCCACAGCGGCGCATCACGTCGGTGAAGCAAGTGTCGAGACGCACCTCGAAGCGGCTGAGCGACCTACTCAGCGACCGCGAGACGTGCAGCCCGTCGAGCGGCAGGATGCCCCGTGGGTCAGGCGACCACCACCCGATCCGGCGTGTGCCGAGGGGCATGGGGAACAGCCCGCCTCGGTATGCAGCCAGCAGCGTGCCCGGCTCGAGATCGGCGCCGACGGCCACCAGACCGTGCTCGTCAGCGACCGCGGGAGACGGAAGTCGCCACCGTGTCGGTTCGGGTTCGATCAGCTGCTTCACGCCCCCACCTTCGCGCGCACCCCTCTGTATCGTGATCGACCACTAACCTGCACGTCGTCATGGGTTTGCAGTCGTTCGAGAATGGTTTGGAGCGTATGGTCGAGGGCGTGTTTTCTCGCGGTTCAACTCCCAGCATCCGGCCGGTCGAACTCGGCCGACGCCTTCTGCGCGAAATGGATGACCATCGCAGTGTCGACGTCAAGGGTCGGCGGATCGTCCCCAACGAGTTCCTGTACCGCCTCAACAATGTCGACCTCGAAGGGTTCGCCGACATCGAACAGGCCTTGCACACCGAACTGTGCGAGACCGCTCGCGAATACGCGCGGGCCGAGGGGTACCACTTCATGGGCCCAGTGGTGGTGCTGATGGAGATCGACGACACGCTGAAGGCGGGACGTTTCACCATCAGCAGTCGTATGAAGGAATCTGGTGGCGGCGTGGGTGCGGGTGCGCTGGTGCACGCCGACGGCACTCGCCTTGCGCTGGGCCAGCAGCTGATCAGCATCGGCCGACTGCCCGAATGCACCATCCCCGTGGCCGACACCAATGTCAGCCGCCGACACTGCGAGATCCGTCCTGCAGGTTCGGCGTTCGTGGTCGTCGATCTCGGCAGCACCAACGGCACCAAGGTGAACGGTGTGCGCATCCAGGGTGAGCAGGCACTCGCCGACGGCGACGTCGTGAGCGTGGGCAGCTTCACCCTGCGCTTCGAGGCCTCGTGAGCGACGCGCAGCTCAACGTCCTCAACTACGCCCTCCTTGCGCTGATCTACCTCTTCTTCGCGCGAGTGCTCTGGGCGGTCTGGAGCGAGGTGCGCGGACCGCAGCTCGGCCGGCATCCTCAGCCGGTCGGCCATGCCCGTGTCGATGCCACCAATCCGGGTCTCGCCGGGGCGCCCCTCCCCCCTGTCGTCACCACGTTGCCGGCCCGCACGCGTTCGAAACGGGGTATCCCGTCGCGCCTGGTGGTGCTGCAGCCAAAGGTGCGCAAAGGCGCCGCCTACCCGATCGGCTTGGAGATCACGCTCGGACGTGCCACCTCGTGTGCCATCGGCCTCCCTGACGACACGTTCGCCTCGCAGCTACACGCTCGCGTGTTCCGCCGCGACGGCGAGGTGTGGGCCGAAGACCTGGGCAGCACGAACGGCACCCACGTCAACGGCGGCCGTCTGACCACCGCCCACATGCTCTCGATCGGCGATCGGGTACAGATCGGCAGCACGATCTTCGAGGCACAGTGAGGCAACCGTGGGACAGCTGACATCCACACCCGCCCTCGCGTGGGGTGCCGCCACGGACGTGGGTCGCGTGCGCACCGAGAACGAGGATGCGTTCGTCACCGAGCCGATGATCTTCGTCGTCGCCGACGGGATGGGCGGCCATCAGGCCGGCGAAGTCGCCAGTGCAATCGCTGCCACGACGTTGCGCGATCGTCTCTCTGAAGGCGCCCCGTCCGTCGACGTTGCCGAGGCCGCCGTGGTCGAGGCCAACGCGGCCATCTTCCAAGCGGCGCACCACAATCTCGATCAGCGCGGAATGGGTACCACCATCACCGCGATCGTGGTGTTGGCCGATGAAGGCAGCGGGGCGCGGTTGGCGGTATTGAACGTCGGCGACAGCCGCACGTACGTGCTGCGCAATGGTCGCCTGCGGCGGGTGACGATCGACCACAGCTACGTGCAGGAACTGGTGTCCACCGGACACATCACCGAGGCCGAGGCCCGCAACCATCCACGACGCAACATCGTCACCCGCGCGCTCGGTATCGAGTCGAACGTACGCGTCGACAAGTTCGTGCTGCCGTTCGTGCGCGGCGATCGTTTCGTGCTCTGCAGCGATGGTCTGGTGGACGAAGTCGATGATGAGGAGATCGCAGCAGTGCTGGCGATCCACGCGTCCCCGCAGGCCGCTGCCGAGGGTCTGGTTGCAGCGGCAAACCACAATGGCGGTCGCGACAACGTCACCGTCGTGGTGGTCGACTCGTTGGAAGGTGCAGCGCCGCCGCCCGACTCGTCCGATCTCGAGCTCGACCTCGCGTGGGGCGAGACCCAGCAGCCTGCTCGCCTCATTGACGCCGAGGGAGGCGCAGCCGAGATCGCTGAACCTGCGGTACCGCCCGATGCCCTCGACGCACTCGCCGCGGCTCCGCCGGCCGCTGCTGAGCGCCGCCGGTTCACCAAGGGAATGCTGCTGTTCGCCATCAGCCTGGCGGCCATCATCGTGCTGACGGTGACGCTGTTGCTGGTAGTTGGCCACGACTCCCAGGAGGCGCCGCCGACGACCAATACGAGCTCCAGTCCCAACACGACTGGCGGATGACACGATGACGCAGCCGTCGCCGCTCGCGGCAGCTCGCCGTCGCAGCGAGCTCGGCCTCGTGCTGATGGCAGCAGGAATCAGCGCGGTCGGCTACGTGCTCGCATCGTTCGGCAAGAACGCGACGATGCCGGCGACGATCGTGCCGTTCCTCGTCGCGTTGTTGGCGATGCTGATCGCTGCCAATGTCGCCACACGGTTCCTGGCGCGCGGTGCGGACGCCACGCTGTTGCCGATCGCGGTGTTGCTACACGGCATCGGGTACGTGATGATCGCGCGGCTCAGCGACCGTCGTGCTGCGCTGCAGACGACGTGGTCGTTCATCGCCGTTGTGGCCTTCGTGGCCACGCTGTTGCTCGTGCAACGGCCGCCCGACCTCGCTCGCTACAAGTGGACGTTTCTCTTCCTCGGTGCGGGCGCGCTCATGGCACCGTTGGTACCGGGGCTCGGCACCAGCGTCGGTGGCGCCCGCATCTGGGTGTCGATCGGGCCGATCCACATCCAGCCGGGTGAGTTTGCCAAGATCGCCTTGGCGCTGTTCTTCGCGGCCTATCTCGCGGACACGCGCGAACTGATCGCTGCTGGTACCCGCAAGCTCGGTCCGTTGCGCATCCCTGAGATGCGCTATCTGCTGCCCATCACGGGGGCGTGGGCATTCGCCGTGGCCGTGATGGTGGCCGAGAAGGACCTCGGTTCTGCATTGCTGTTCTTCACGTTGTTCACCGTGATGATGTGGGTTGCCACCGAACGGGCCGTGTTCATGGTGCTCGGTGTGTTGTTGTTTGCCCTCGCGGCCTACATCGCATGGCGGTTGTTCCCTGTGGTGCGGCTGCGGGTCGATCTCTGGCGCAACCCCTGGAGTCAGTACGAGGGCAAGGGCTATCAACCAGCGCAGGCGATGTACGCGTTCGCCAACGGTGGCGTGGGCGGCACGGGGCTCGGATTGGGCAGCCCCAACAAGATTCCCGCAGCGAGCACCGACTACGTGTACGCCGCGATCGGTGAGGAGCTGGGCCTTGTCGGCGCCACTGCGATCATCATCGCCTTCCTGCTGTTGCTGGGTGCTGGACTGCGGATCGCTGTACGCGCCGAGCGAGCGTTCGAGAAGTTGCTCGCGACTGGCCTCACCACGATCATCGCGATGCAGGCATTCATCATCATCGGTGGTGTGTTGCGGCTGATTCCGCTCACGGGTATCACGCTTCCGTTCGTCAGCTATGGCGGTAGCAGTCTGTTGTCGAACTATGTGCTGCTGGCGATCCTGCTGCGCATCAGCGATTCAGGCGCCCGCCAACGCGGCGAGGTGCCCGACGAATTGACGATCAGCGAGCGACTCGAGGCCCGTCGTTTGCGACTCACGACGGTGAGTGAACGGCCGGGCGAGCAGCCGGGCGAGCAGGTGGGCGCGTGAACCGTCAGATCCGAAAGCTCGTCGCCGGTCTGCTGGTGCTGTACGTGTTGCTGTTCGCAGCGTTGAACTTCACCCAGGTTGTCCGCAAGGACGCCCTCGATGCCGATCCGAAGAACAATCGCCAGACGATCCGCGACTTCAACCGACCTCGCGGTGAGATCATCACAGCCGATGGGGCGGTGGTGGCCCAGAGCGTGGCGTCGGTCGGTGACGACCAGTACAAGTACCAGCGCACATATCCCAGCGGGGATCTGTTCAGCGGCGTCACTGGTTACTACACGTACGCATTCGGCAGCACGCAACTGGAGCGCACACAGACGGATGTGTTGATGGGCGACACCCGATCGCAGAAGGTGCAGTCGGTCTTTGGCGGGTCGGACAACACCGGCAAGGTGCAGCTGACGTTGCGGGCCGACGTGCAGCAGGCGGCTGCCGATGCGCTGGGCACACGCGAGGGTTCGGTGGTGGTGATGGACCCCACCACCGGGGCAATCATCGCGATGGTCAGCTACCCGCGCTACGACGCCAACGCTGTCGCCACGCACGACACGAAGAAGGCTGAGGACGTGCTGAACTTCCTCGGTGCGTACCCCGGTAAGCCGTTGTTGAACAACGCGTACCAGGAGAACTACATGCCTGGATCCAGCTTCAAGATCATCACCACGGGGATCGCGTTGGAGGACGGTGTCGCCACGCTCGACCGCACCTGGCCCAACGAGACACAGTGGGTGCCGCCGCAGACCAACGACCCGATCCAGAACTACTCGGGTCATGTCTGCGGTGGCGCGATGGCCGAGGTGTTCTATCGCAGCTGCAACATCCCGTTCGCCCAACTCGCCTCCGAACTCGGGCCGGAGAAGATGACCAACGGTGTGCGCGCGTGGGGCATCGGCGAGAAGGTGCCGATCGACCTGCCGGGTGCAGCATCCAGCTCGTTCTGCGGCAACGTGTCGCCGTGCGACGCGTCGTTCTTCAAGCGCCAACTGCCGTTGCTCGCGATCGGCGGATTCGGCCAGGGGAACACGTTGATGGTGCCGTTGCAGATGTGCATGGTGGCGTCCACTGTTGCCAACGGTGGACGGATGATGAAGCCCTACGTTGTCGACGCGACGCTCGACCACGACGGCAGGGTGCTGCAGCGCAGTTCGCCGACCGTGTGGAAGACACCGATCGGAGCGGGTACCGCGGCGACATTGAACACGTTGATGGTGGGTGTGGTGAACGAGGGCACCGGCAAGCCGATGCAGCTGGCGAACGGGGTACAGGCGGCGGCCAAGACCGGCACCGCGCAACTGAACGCCACGGGTCAGCCACAACGTTCGCATGCGTGGATCGTCGGCTTCGCTCCTGCCGCGGCGCCGCGGTACGCGATTGCCGTCATGCTGAAGGGCACCACCGACGAGATCAGCGCGGGTACCGGCGGGCGCCTCGCCGGGCCTATCGCCAAGCGGGTCCTGGACTTCCTGTTCGCAAGCGAACACACATGATGTGCCGACGACTCATGCGGCACGACTTCGGTGACCCCACTTCCACAAGCCCTGTCGGTAACCTCAGTGAGCGATTCGGCCAAGAGAGGCAGCAGTGACCGGTAAGCCAGAGCGGACGGTACTCAACGACCGCTACGAGATTCAGCAGCGCATCGGACGCGGCGGTATGGCCGACGTGTTCCTCGCGCGCGATCTCTTGCTCGACCGGCCCGTCGCCATCAAGGTGCTGTTCCCCGAGTTTGCGATCGACCCGAACTTCGTCGAGCGTTTCCGCCGCGAAGCGCAGTCGGCCGCCAACCTCAACCACCCGAACATCGTCGGCGTGTACGACTGGGGTCAATACGCGAACACGTACTTCATGGCGATGGAGTACGTGCAGGGTCGCACGCTCGCCGACATCCTGCGCGCCAACGGGCACGTGAACTCGCATCAGGCGGCCGAGATCGCCAGCGAGGTTGCCGCAGCGCTCGGGTTCGCGCATCGCAATGGTGTCGTGCATCGCGACATCAAGCCGGCCAACATCCTCATCGGCACCGGCGGTCAGGTGAAGGTTGCCGACTTCGGCATCGCGCGTGCGATGAACGCACCCACCGAGAGCAACCTCACGCAAGCCGGGTCGGTGATGGGCACCGCCACGTACTTCTCTCCCGAGCAGGCGCAGGGCGCGCAACCCGACCCGCGCAGCGATCTGTACTCGCTGGGCATCGTGCTCTACGAGATGATCGCCGGCCGCCCTCCGTTCAGCGGCGAGAACCCAGTCAGCATCGCCTACAAGCAGGTGCACGAGCTACCGCAACCGCTGAATCAACTCGTGGCCGATGTGCCCAAGTCGTTCGAAGCGATCGTCGCCAAACTGTTGTCCAAACGTCCTGAGGTGCGCTATCCCACGGCCGAGGCGGTACGCGACGACCTGCGCCGCTTCCGCAGCGGTGAACCAGTGATGGCGCTGGCCGCAGTCATGGGCGCGGCCGCGGCCGCCGGCAACGGCAACGGCAACGGAGCAACTGTCGGACCGAACACCGGGTCCACCACTGCCGTGCCGCGAACCACCGCCAACCCGCAGACGGCGCCGCAACCACGCGCTGCGCAGGCCATCGGCACCGTCGCGATGCCGCGTACGGACGGCGTGCCCCAGCAGGGCGGCCGCGGCGGCCAGTACCCCGACCAGCGCCCACGGGGTGCGATGGGCGGCGGCCTCTATGCCGTCATCGGCTTCTTCGCGCTCGTTGCGCTGGTGGTCGGCGGCATCGTGCTGTTCAACGTGTTATCGAAGGACAGCCAGCCCAGCAGCTTCGGTATGCCCGATGTCGTCAACCAGCAACTCGACGTCGGCACACAGGCGCTCACCGACAAGGGCCTCAAAGTCACGTCGGTGAAGGAGGTCAACGCCAAGTTCTCGAAGGGCGCGATCGTGCGCACCGACCCGTTGTCGGGTGTGGTCGTGCAGCGCGGTCAAACCGTCACGGTGTACTTCAACCCGGCCGACACACCGTTCAAGTTGCCCGACCTCGGGCACATCAAGCAGCAGGATGCGATCGACACGCTCACGGGTCTCGGCCTCACTGTCGACCCGACGATCATCACCGAAACCACCCCCGGTTACGACCCGGGCACGGTCGTGCGCACCGACCCGGCAGCGGGCACTCAGGTCAGCCAGGGCGACACCGTGAAGATCGTGATCTCCGCCGCGCCGGGCGATGCGGTGGTGCCCTCAACGGCGGCCATGACCCAGGCCTCGGCCAAGACCTTGCTGGAAGGCACCGACTACGGCTTCGTCGTCACCGTGACACCCGAGGCCAGTGGCACCGTGCCCGCCGGTACGGTCACCCGCACCGACCCGCCGGCCACCACGTTGGCCAAGAAGGGCGACCCGATCACGTTGTACGTCTCCAGCGGTCCAGCCCCGGTGACGGTGCCCCCGGTGGCCGGCCTCACCGAGGCTGCCGCTCGCGGCCAACTGCTCTCGGTCGGTCTGCAAGCGCAGGTGGTGTATCAGGATGTTCCCGCCGGCAACGCGTCAGATGGCCATGTGATCTCACAGACCCCGTCCTCACCGACTCCGGTACCGTTGGGCAGCACCGTGAAGTTGATCGTCGGCCGTGCCGTGGCAGCCACCACGACCACGGCGTCACCGACGACGACGGTGGCGCCAGCGACCACGACGACGCAGCCGACGACGCCCTGACGCGTCAGCTGGCGCGGGCGAGGAAGTTGCGCAGCAGGTCGTGACCTGCGCCGGTGAGGATGCTCTCCGGGTGGAACTGCACACCCTCGATCGGCAATGTGCGATGGCGCACGCCCATCACGATGTCGCCGCAGCGGGCGGTGACTTCCAGACAGGCAGGCATCGTTGCCGGGTCGATCACCAGGCTGTGGTAGCGCGTGGCAGTGAGTGGGTTGGGGAGCCCGGCGAACACGCCCAATCCAGAGTGCTCGACCGGTGACGTCTTGCCGTGCATCAGGCTGGGTGCCCGCACGATCGCTCCGCCGAACACGTGGCCGATGGCCTGGTGGCCCAGGCACACACCCAGCAGTGGGGTACCGAGTTCCGCGAAGGCGGGGATCGCGGCGCAGATGATGCCTGCGTCCTCCGGGCGGCCGGGCCCGGGTGAGAGCAGCACGGCGTCGGGCGCCAGCGCGACGGCCTCCGCGACGGTGAGTTGATCGTTGCGGACCACGAGGGGCTCGGCGCCCAGCTCACCCAGGTACTGGACCAAGTTGTAGACGAAGCTGTCGTAGCTGTCGATCACGAGCACCCGAGGCATTCCGCAAGCCTTGCCGCTCGACGGAGGCATTGTCGAATGCATTGTGAGGCCTACACTGTCGCCCGTGGCTCCCCCGAAACGTAAGACAACCGGTCGCATCACGCCCAAGGGCACCAAGCCGGGGCAGGTCACTGCAATGGCCAGGGAGGCCGCGCACCACGACAGCTCCATCTCGCAGTCGTCGCGCTACACCCCGCCGACGCCCAAGGAGTACTACGAGAGCCCGAAGTGGATCCCGATCATGATGGCCGTGTTCATCGGCCTCGGTGTCGTGTCGATCATTCTGCGCTACGTGGTGCCAGCGTTCGAGAACACCAATACTCCGGTGCTCATCGGCCTGGTGTTCATGCTTGCTGGGTTGTTCACCGCCACCAAGTGGCGATAGCCGCCTTCGGGAGGCCTGTGTACGAACGGCTTACACGGCTGTAGTTACGCCACTGTCTGTCCACAGGCTGGGGATAACTCACTCGAAGATGGGTGCCACCACGGTCATGTCTTCGAGACAATGGCGCGGCGGCGGCGGGTCTTCATCCGGGGCCAACAACATCTTCAGCTCCAGCCCGCACACGGTGCAGCGGTAGCGGACGTTGATCTTGCGCATCTCACCCGCCGGTGGCGGTGCCGGCAGCGGAGTGGTGAAGCTGCGCAGCATTCCGATACCGGTTTTCCACAGGACCCATCCACCGAGGATGCCGAGGCCGAGCCAGATGATGGTGGAGAACGCAGGCACGAGTGCAGGATAGTGCCTCCCCGCGCTGCTCAGCCCAGGCGTTCGATGAGCGTCGCGTTGGCCATGCCGCCGCCCTCGCACATCGTCTGCAGGCCGTAACGTCCGCCGGTGCGCTCGAGTTCGCACAGCAGCGTGGTCATCAGCCGGGCGCCGCTGGCGCCGAGCGGGTGACCCAGCGCGATCGCTCCACCGTTGACATTCACCTTCTCCATGTCGGGGTGCAGTTCCTTCTCCCAGGCCAGCACGACCGACGCGAACGCCTCGTTGATCTCGACCAGGTCGATGTCGTCGATCGTCAGACCGGCACGGGCGAGGATCTTCTTCGTCGCTGGGATCGGGGCGGTGAGCATCATCCGCGGGTCGGCGCCGGCCAGCGAGAAGTTGACGAAGCGAGCACGCGGCGTGAGGCCCAACTGCTTGGCCTTCTCCTCGCTCATGATCAGCATCGCCGACGCGCCGTCAGTGATCTGCGATGAGTTGCCGGCCGTGACGCGGCCGCCCTCTTCGACCGTGCGGAACGCTGGCTTCAACGCGCCGAGGCTCTCCCGGGTGGTGTCGCGCAGGCCCTCGTCCTGGGTGACCATCGAACCGTCGGCCCCGATGAGCGGCAGGATCTCCCGCTCGAAGCGACCTTCGTCGGTGGCACGGCGGGCGTATGCCTGCGAGCGCACGCCGAAGCCGTCGAGATCGTCGCGGGTGAGGCCCCACTTGTCGGCGATCAGTTCGGCGGAGATGCCCTGTGGCACCAGGCCACCATGGGGGGCGTAGCGCGCGCCGACGGCCGGGCCGAACGGGAAGCCGAACTTGCCATCAGCCATCGACGAACCCATCGGCACGCGGGTCATCACTTCCACACCGGCGGCAACCACGATGTCGTACGCGCCGGCGATGACGCCCTGCGCTGCGAAGTGAGCGGCTTGCTGGCTGCTCCCGCACTGGCGATCGATGGTGGTGCCCGGCACATCCTCGGGCCACCCGGCCGCGAGCACTGCATTGCGGCCGATGTTGGTGGACTGCTCACCCACCTGCATCACGCAGCCCATGATCACATCGTCGATCAGGCCGGGGTCGATACCTGTGCGCTGCTGCAGCGCCTTCAGGGTCTCGGCCGCCAGGTCGACCGGATGCCAGTCCTTGAGCTTGCCGTTGCGACGGCCGAGGGGGGTACGAATAGCGTCGACGATGACTGCCGTGATCATGGGTGCTCCTTGCGCAGGCGAACCCCCTGATTCTGTCGAATCTGACGTCCGCTCCTGGCATCGGAACCTGCGCGTCAGGCGAGCTTGCTCCAGACACGTTGGAGAGCGGCGATGTCGGTGTCCGTGAGTCGCTGTGCGAAGTGCTGCTGCACCATCCGCCGGTAGGTGATGTTCGCATCGCGCCACGCGTAGCGGCCGTTGTTGGTCAACGACACCGTGACGGCCCGACGATCGTCGGGCAGCGGTGTGTGCTTGCGCTTGAGGTAACCGTCGTCGGTCATCCGGTCGAGACGCCGCGACAAGCTGGACGGCACCTCATCGAGCACTTCGCGCAGTTCGTGCACCCGCATCGAGCCACCCGCCGCGCGTACGGCGGTGAGCACATCGAACCACGTCAGCGGTAGGTCGTGCTCGTCCATCAGCGTCTGTTCGATCTTGCGTTGCAGACCGGTGGAGACAGTGCAGAACTGACGCCACAGCGCGATGCGCTCGGCATCCAACCGGGGCATCTAGTTGGTGGCCTTCAGCGCGGCGCCGAATGCGGCGAGGGCGAGTGCGATCTCACGTTCACTGACCACGAGGGGCGGCATCCAGCGCAGGACCTTGCCGTAGGTGCCGGCGTTCATCAGGATCAGATGTCCCTCCTCGAGGCAGTGCTTGATGACCGCAGCGACGCGGGCGGCATCGTCGAACTCGGTGCCCACCATCAACCCAAGTCCGCGCACCTGGGTGATGGTGGGGTAGTCGCGTTGCAGTTCGCGGATACCCGCCTGCAGCTGCTCACCACGTGCGTTGACGTTGGCCAGAAAGGCGGGGTCGGTCATCAGCTCGATCGTCGCCAGCGCCGCTGCGCAGCCCATCGGATTGCCGCCGTAGGTTCCGCCATGGCTGCCCTTGGGCCACTTGTCGTCGAGCTCGCGGCGGGTACCCAGCGCGGCGAACGGGAAGCCACTGGCGATGCCCTTCGCCATGCAGATGATGTCGGGTTCGATGCCGTAATGCTCGACCGCGAACATCCGGCCGGTACGACCGAACCCGCTCTGCACCTCGTCGGCGATGAACAGGATGCCGTGCTGTCGACAACGCTCGACGAGCCCATGGATGAACGCTGCCGGAGCCGGAATGTACCCGCCCTCGCCGAGGACAGGTTCGAGGATGACCGCAGCGGTCTCCTCGGGTGCGGTCATCGACTTCAGTAGATGATCGAAACCCCAGAGGGCCTTCGCCACCTCGGCGTCCTGGTCCGCGGCGAGCGGGTCGGGGTACGGCGCCACGAACACACCGGCAGGCAGCGGGGCATGGCCGGCGCGATAACCGGTCTTGCTGGTGGTCATCGCCATTGCCAGGTGTGTGCGGCCGTGGAAGCTGCCACTGAACACCACGGTGTGCGGACGCTTGGCGGCCTGCTTGGCCAACTTGACGGCGGCTTCGGTGATCTCGGCGCCGGAGTTGGCGAAGAAGAACGTGTCGATCGAGCCGGGCGTCAGTTCGGCCAACTTCGCCGCGAGCGGTTCCAGCAGGTCGTGGCGAAACACATTGACCTGCGCGTGGATGAACCGCTGAGCCTGAGCCGCGATTGCTGCGGCGATCTTCGGGTGCGCGTGGCCGGTGGAGTTCACTGCGATGCCGGCGGCGAAGTCGAGGTACTCCTCGCCCGTGGTCGTGGTGACCCAGCAACCCTTACCGTGTGAGACCTCGAGCGGGGTGACGGAGAACCACACCCCCGAGAGGTGCGACGTCGTGGTCATGGCGTCAGCCTAGAACTCGCAGCACGGTGCCATCCGCGCCAACCGCGCAGTGAGAGTCGAAGGTCCCTGACCTGCTGTGAACCGCCGGTCCCATACTGAGACTATGACTGACACTTGGTCGAGGAAGTTGGCGGCCGCAGTTGTCGTGGCTGCAGCGCTCGCCGCGTGCTCGTCCTCACACGACGGGTTGGCGACCACGACCGTGGCGTCGGAATCGTCGTCGTCGACCACATCGGTCGTCGACGGCTCGACAACAACAACGACGTCGGCGCCACCGGTGACCGACGCGGCGACTGTACCGGTCTCGGCGACTCCAGCGCCCGCTACCACGACAGCCGGGCCGCGACCGGGCGCCGTCACCATCGTGTCGGCCGGCAGTAGCGGTGGCTCCGGTGAGATCGAGGTCATCTGGAACGCGGCGGTCGGCGCCGAGATCTATCGCGTGTATCGCGCCACCGCTGTCGGCGGGCCGTTCATCATCGTGGCGACGGTCAACATCGTCACCGGCGATGCCACGGTGCACAGTGGCGTCGTGAACGTCTACGGCGACAGCCAGAACTTCTGGCCGCGCCCCTATCACGGCACTGGTATGTCGGCCACGTTCCACTACGTCGAGCTCGACATCGGCGGTGGGCCGCACATCTACTACCGCGTCGTCGCGTTCAACAGCAACGGGCACGGTCCTACGGGCGCCACCGTGTGCGCGCAGATCTACAGTCAACCGGCCTGCTGAGCAGCCTCAGGTGGCGGTGAGTTCGGCGGCCTTGGCGAGCGCTGTGTCCCAGCTGGCGCGTTCGGCGAGCAGCGCGCGAAAGGGCATCACCATGCGCGGCAGGCCGACACCGAGGACCCCGCGGAGTCGGCCACCGTGGCCGTACAGCGCAGCGAACTTGCCGTCGGTGCTGCCGGTGAACACGTGCACTTCGTCGTCGCCGTGGGCGCGACCGATGAACTGGATGCGGCTGTCGAACTGATCGCTCCAGAAGAACGGCACCGACTCGAACGGCGTGCCGGCCTCGCCACGCGTCCAGGCCAGCAGGTTCGCCGCCGCGGCAGCGCCTTGTTCAGCCGCGTTGGTCCAGTGCTCGACGCGCATCAGCATGTCGTCGTCGCCAGCGAACGCGCCGTTGGGCCAACGCGCCAGATCGCCCGCCGCGTAGACGCCAGGCACACCCGCGTTCAGCGTTGCATCGCACACCACACCGTCCTGCAACTGCAGGCCACTGCCGATCAGCCAGTCGGTGTTGGTGGCGACACCGATGCCGACGATGACGACATCGGCCGGTACGACCTCACCGTCGTCGAGCAGCACACCGCTGACGCGGCCAGCACCCTGCAGGCCGGCGACCCGCACACCGCAGCGCAGGGTCACACCGTTGCGTGCATGCACTGCGGCGACAGCGGTGCCCATTTCGGATCCAAGGCCACGTACCAGCGGCGTGGGTAGCCCTTCCAGCACGGTGACCGCGCAGCCGCGCTGACGCGCCGTCGCAGCGACCTCGAGACCGATGAACCCGGCACCGATGACAACGACACGCGCTGTGCCATCAGCGATGAGGTCGCGCAGCGTCAGCGATTCAGCCAGCGTGCGCAGGGTGACGACCCCGGAGAGGTCCGGCTGCCCCGGCAGCCGTCGGGGTGACGCGCCCGTGGCGATGACGAGACCGTCGTACGCGACCTCCGTACCGTCGGCCAACGCCACCACATTCCGGTCGGTGTGGAGTGCTGTGGCCCGTACACCGAGGCGCAGATCCAGCGACAGCGATGCGAAGTCGTCGGCGCCGCGTAGGCGAATGCGCTCGGCATCCCACTCACCAGCGAGCACCTTCTTCGACAACGGCGGCCGGTCGTAAGGGATCTCTGCTTCATCGCCGACGAGCGTGATGCGCCCGTCGTACCCCTCCATACGCAACGTCTCACAGGCCCGTAAACCGGCAAGGGAAGCACCGACCACGACAACTGACTTCATGTCAGGCGGCCTTGCAGTCGCCGCTGCAGTGCACGTCGGCGATCGGCTGCGCGGTGATCAGGTCGGTGACCCAGTCGACGAACAGCGTGCCGTTGACGGTCTCGGTGTAGAACGTGTTCGAGTGCAGCACCGTGTGTGTTTCGCCGGGAGCGATGTAGCTGTAGAGCTGGATACCGCTGGCCTCGATCTGCTGCTCGTTGGTGTCGATCAACTGCACCAGATTTTCGGCAGCCACGCCGGCCAGCGCCGCGAACGCAGTCTGCGTGTGGTCGAAGGCGTAATCGTGGCGAGCGAACGTGATCGTCGGATCGTGCTTGCCGGCTTGTACGAACAGACCCGGCAGGCTCCATTGCTCGGGGGTGAGGCCGACAGTCGTCGGCCACTTGGGCACGGCGTTCATCGTGCCCCACTGGGCGCCGATGGTGGAGTTCATCACCGGCACATCGGGGTAGGCGCCGGAACCATCGGCCAGCACGGTGAGCTTGGCGGTGGGCATCAGGTCGTGAGCCAGACCTGCGTACAGCGGCGTCGGGACCGAGCCGGCGCTCTCGCCGGCGACCACGATCTGGGTGGCGTCGGGGAACAACTCGGCCATCTTCGCCAATGCGGTGGTGCCGTTGATGTAGCCGTTGTGGTGCACGACGACGCCATCGCCGTAGTCGGTGGTGGCGTTGCCGATGTGCACATCGCCCGTGCAGTACGGCACGAACACCATCGAGTAGTTGGCGAACGGGTTCTTCGGGTTGGTGAAGTCGAAGATGCCCTCACCGTCGGTCATCCCACCGTCGTGACCGACGGTGCGCTTGAAGGTGTCGCTGCCCGGAGCGCAGGTGTCCTTGCTGAAGCACGCGCCGCCGCCTTCGAGGAAGAACAGCACCTTGTTCGGATCGGCCTTGCGGACGAAGTACGTGAACCCGCTGCCGTCGCTGCACATGCAGTCGGCAGGTGCGGTGATGGACTCCCACTTGCTGGCGCCCGTCGTGGGTGCGTCGGTGCTCGGTGCGTCGGACGCGGGTGCTGCGTCAGCGCTGATCACCGTGGTGTCACTCAACGCGGGCGTCGAGGAGGTAGTCGTGTCGTTGCTGCATGCGGCGAGCACGCCGCACACAACGCCGAATGCCATCAGGGTCCGCAACCTCTTGTTCACACGCGTCATGCCGGCGAGCGTACCGTTCCCGCCCGGTCGGCTGTCAGTCGTCGAGCGCGATCGGTACCCCGTCGACCATCAGGTCGTGGAACTCGCACATACCGGCGCCGGGCCGGCCGTCGATCACCCAGGCGGTCGGTGACTTGACGATACGCAACGTTGCTTCCTTGCCGTCCGGCCCGGGTTGGCGGTGTCGCAGCGGCACCCAGTCCTGCGGTGTGCCAGTGGCGTGCCAGACCCGTGCACCAGAACGGATGGTGACTTCGGTGCCGAGCAGTTCGTAGTTCGGCGCGTCGGCGTAGGTGTTGTGCATCTCGAAGTCGTCGACGATGAAGAACTCACCGTCTTGCCACACACAGCCGCTGCGGGTCTTCTTCGTCGGTCCGACGGCGCGGGTGAGCAGGAACCCGAAGTCGTCGTCGACCATGCCGATCAGCCATCGCAGGTAGATCTTGGCGTGCCAGTTGCGCGGCCCCCATGAGTGGTCCTTGCCGCCCACGCCGTTCACCTGGAACACGCGGTCGCCCACCTTCACCGTGCCTTCGCACCGGCACAGGTGTTGGTAGTGGTAGTTGGCCTGCCCGGGCAGGAAGATCAGGTGGTGCTGGTCTTGGTCCTGGCCCATCACCGAGCCGAGGCCGAACGAGGTGACCTTCAGGTTGATGTGTGCGGTAGCGCGCGGGGCGGTCTTGAACGCAACACCTGGTTCGGTGAGCACCCACGGATCGTCGAGCAACATCAGCGGTCCGTGGTAGTGCACGGCCGTTTCCTGGAAGGGCTCGACCACGTCCCACGACTGGTTGCCCGATGTCAGCGTGTTGGCCTCGATGACTGCCCGCTCGAAGTAGAACGCTGTCGTACGTGGCCTGCCATCCTCGCCCGGAAGGTTGATCGCGACGGACATCTCGGCGCGCCCTTCGTTCGGTCGGTTGCCGATTCGCAGCCATCCACCAACACCTGTCTCGGTGTCGAAGAAGTCGATGTAGCGACTCTCGTTCCAGTTGCTCTCGGGGCCGACGTCGTGGACACCTTCGTCCTCGGGGCGTAGCAGTTCACCCATGGTGTGTTGCCAGCGTGAGTTGAGGTGTCCGTGGCACCACGGAGTGCGCGACGAGATGTTCGCCGAGTAGACGGGTGAGATCGTCGGGGTGGCCCAGCAGACCCAGCCACGACTGGCCGCGCCGGATGAGCGTGTGGAACCCGTGCTCGGCGGTGAACGCAATACCGCCGTGCACCTGGTGGCAATGTGTCGCAGCCAGCCGCGACGCCTTCGTGGCCAGGCACAGCGCAGCAATCGACGACCACTCGTCGTCGTCGCCCCACGCGGTAGCGGTGCCAGCGCGCGCGGCAGTGATCGCGACATGCACGTCGGCGAGGCGGTGCTTCACGGTCTGGAACGAACCGATCGGACGGCCGAACTGCTGGCGCACCTTCACGTACTCGGTGGCATCGTGCAACATGCGTGCGGCCAGACCGGCGAGTGCGGACGCAAGCGCCCGACGACCGATGGCCAGCGCGGCGGCCCACTGCTGGGCACTGGCCACCACGGGGCCGCTGGGTACCAACCCGCTGACCTTGCGCAGACCGAGGGTGGGGTCGCCGACGCCCGTGGCGTGCACGAACAGCGAGCCTGCGGGCAGCTGCACCACACCTGCGGCGGTGGGCACGAACAGCGTGTCACCGTCGCTGCCCGGCTCCAGCAGGCCGTTGACCGCGAGGTCGGAGCCAGCCGCCACACCCGGCCACGCGGGCGTGGTGCCGCGGGCCAGTGGCGGCAGCACCACGGTGCCGGTGAGGCCCAAGGCCTGCGCGAGCACGACGCCGAGCAACGGCGCTGCTGCTGCGGCGTGGCCGACCTCGTCGGCCAACACGGTGACCGCAGCCGCGGCCTCTGCGTCGTACAGGTCGGCCCACCCCATGTTCACGAGGTCGGTCGCGAAGGTGGCAGGTGTGCAGTGAGCCACCAGGTGCTGCACCGACGTGCGCACCAGGTCCAGTTCGTTGGAGTCCATTGTCTACTTCCCCCTCGGCAGGCCCAGCAGGCGCTCGGCTACCAGATCGCGTTGCACCTCGGCGGCACCGCCGTAGATGGTGGTGATGCGTGTGTACGACCACCGCCGCCGCCAGCGTTCGGCCGCCTCGGTGTCATCGAGCTCGAGCGCCGGCCACAGCACGTTGCGCGCCGTGTCGGTGATGGTCTGCTCGGCGACACCCAGCAGCAGCTTGTCGATGGAGATACCCGGGCCGAGTGCGGCGCCCGAATCCAGCAGGCCCAAGGTGGGCCCCGCTTGCGACCGCAACGCGAAGATCGCCAGGTAGGCCTCGCCGATCGCTGTGGTGTGCGCAGCCGCGGCGACCGGATCGGCCTGATGCAGCACCTCCTGCAGATGCGTGTGCATCTCCGCCTGCCGCTTCCAGGCGTATGCGCCACGTTCGTACTGCAGCAGGTACATCACCACTTCCCACCCGGCGCCTTCAGGCCCGACCAGTCGATCGAGCGGCACGAACACGTCGTCGAAGAACAGTTCGGACACATCGTCGCGGTGGGTCTCGCACATCGTGGGCACCATCGTCACGCCGGGGCTGTCAAGGTCGACCCACAGCATGCTGAGGCCGCGGTGGCCGTTGTCGTTGGTGCGGGCGAGCACGCAGCAACGCTTGGAGATGCTGCCGTAACTGCTCCACATCTTCTGGCCACTCAGCACGAAACCGGGGCCGTTCGGGCCATCGGTGGGCACCGCTTTGCAACGCAGGCCTCCCAGGTCGCTGCCGGCCTCCGGCTCGGAGAAGCCTTGACACCACACCTCGTCGCCCGCGATCGCCGCGGGCAGGTGCTGGGCGGCGAGTTCGGGTGCGTACTTCACCAGCATCGGACCCATGATCTCAATCGTGGCCAGCAGGTCGGGGAACGTGTAGCCGGCCGCCGCGAACTCCTCCATCAACTCCGCACGCATGACGGCGCTGCCGCCGAGGCCACCAACCTCGACCGGCCAGCCCAGGCGCGTCCACCCTGCCTCGCACAACATCCGCTGCAGTGGTCGCACATGGGTGTACATCTGCGGGATGTCGCCCACGATTTCGTGACGGTACGGCTGCAGTTCGGCCTCGTGGTCGCGCAGCCACGTGCGGATCGCCACACGCAACGCGGGGAGGTCGGCGTGTGGGTCGGCGATCTGGGGGGATGAGGTCATGAGGGCTCCAGGACTTTGAGCGTCACGGGGGTGCCCGACATCTGCGGCATACCCGTGAACTGATCGAGATCGTCGGCGCTGATCAGCTGGTTGACGTTCGTGTGCGCCCAGCCGTGCGGCACCGACACCGTTCCCACCATGTTGGCATCCGTCACCCTCACCCTCGCGCTCAGTGTGCCAACTGCGGACGACAGCTCGACCAACTGTCCGTCGTGGATGGACAACGCTGCGGCGTCGGTCGGGTGCAGCCACGCGGTGCTGTCGTCACCGTCGCGGTACCTCTGCGAGTTCTGGTGTCGCAGTTGGCGGCGCGGGGTCAACAGCATGCTCGTGCACGGCTGGTAGGTGCGCAGTTGCTCGACCAGCGCAGCAGGCGCGAGATCCCACACACCGTCAGGTAAGCGCGACTGCACCCAGTTGTAGTGCGCGTCGTCGGTCAGTACCGGGCCGTCGGCGGCGCGGAGCGCGCGCAGTACCTCGGGGTCGCGCGTCGTCAGGTCGAGGACTGCGTCGGCATCCATCGTCGCCGGGTCGATGCCGGTGCCGAACACGTGCAGACCCAGTGCCGCCCCCATCTGTTCCAGGGCCCTCCACGACGCGACCCGACCTGGGTGTGCGTGCACCACGGCAGGGGTGTACTGGTCGTACACCCGATTGGCGAACATGTCGAGCGGCAGCACGTCGGGTCGCTCCAGCTGGTCGTGGCAAGCGATGACGTGCGTGGCCAGCTCGGCGGTCTCGGTGCGGTCGACCTCCAGCACCACCAGCGTGGGGAGTGCCTGCAGCGCAGCCGTGACGCGTGGTGTGTCGGGCAGGCAGGTGATGGCGTTGGCGCCGAAGATCACCAACGCCTGCAAGCGACCGGACTCGATTTCTTCGGGGATCACCGATGCCGGCCATTCACCGTTGAGGCGCAGAATGTCGGGATGCGCGGTGGGGCCCGGTTGATCGAGGCGCACGCGCGGCAGCCGCTCGCGGCGGTCGATCCGCGTCCGGTAGCCGGGGTTGAACCACATCCCACCTGGCGTGTCGAACGAGCCGGTCACGATCATCAGCGCCCAGGCGAACCACTCGAGGAAGTTCCCCACGGGTGACATCGAGGCGCCAGTGCCGGTGATGACGGCGAGCCGCCCGGCGCGGCGCACCGACGCTGCCAGCGCCGTCAACTGTTCGTCGGTCACCCCGGTGAGCTCGCTGGTGGTGTGTAGGTCGAAGGGTGCCACTGCGGCGCGTAACGCGGTGAGGTTCACTGTGGTGGCGGCGAGGGTGGCAGCGTCGAGGCCGTAGCCGCCTTCCAGCACGTCACGGACCAGGAAGCCGAGCACTGCGTGGTCGGTTCCGGGCCGGGCGGGAACGTGGTTGCCTGCCAACCGGGCGGTCTCGGTGAACCGCGGGTCGATCACGTACACCTCGCCGCGGGCCACCGCGTCGCGGATGCGTTGCACCGGGTTGGCGAAACCCGTGGACTGGCCGTGTGACACGAGTGGGTTCGAGCCGACCAACAACATCAGGGTGCCCAGTTCGTCGGGATGCGGCACGAGCGCCGTGCTGCCCGCCATCACAGCCGACACGTACGTCTTGGCCACCGAATCCACCGAGGCGGTGCTGTAGATCTGCGGTGTGCCCAGCCCCGCCTTCAGGCGCGCGAACGCGTACACGCCCGCCGGATCGATGAACGCTCCCGAGCCCATGAAGAAGCCCACGGACTGGACGCCGTGTTGCGCTGCCGTCGCGGCGAGTGCCTCTGCCGCGGCGGAGATGGCATCGTGCGCCGGGGTGGTCATCAGAGTGCCCTCGCGGCGCACGAGCGAGGACGTCAGGCGGTGTGGGCTGTGGTGGGCATCGGCCAGCGCGCGCCCCTTGGGGCACACGTAGCCCTGTGAGATGGGATGGTCGGGGTCGCCGCTGATCTTCACCACCCGGTCGCCGTCAGGCCCGTGCTCAACCTCCGCGAGGATGCCGCAGTTGGCGATGCAGATACGGCAGAAGCTACGTACCACGGTCATGCGCGCCCCCCGGTGCGGTCTGTTGACGAACTCGTCAGCTAGGTGTCCGGGAACTTACCCCGGCGACGACCTCACTGGTAACTTCACACCCTGACGCAAGGGGGCCAGTTGGAAACCTGGAACGATCTGTTCCGCAAGTATTGGGTGGGTTCGTCCGCCCCTGCGGTCGTGACCTCCGACTTCATCTGGTCGGGCGATCAACTGGCTCGCCGTGCCGGTGGCGCGTCGAACTGGCTCGACGGGCTGGGCTTCACGCACGGTCAGCCGGTGCCGATGGTGATCGACGAGTCGGCCGATGCCATCGCGCTCGCCGTGGGGGCCACGCTGTCGGGCCGCGTGCCGGCACCGCTCGGCACCAAGTTGCCGGCCACAGACCTCGCGGCGGCGATCGCCAACCTGGGCGCCACGGTGATCGTGGCCGAGGAGAAAACGGCCGAACTGTGCCGTGCCGCGGCGGCGCTGATTGGCGCGTCGGTCGCCGTCATGCCAGCGTTCCCCGAGGCTGAGATTCCGAACGTGGTGGTGGGGCCCGACGAGGTGGCGCTGATCATCCATACCTCTGGCACCACCGGGTTGCCCAAGCCCATCCCCGCCACGCACGAGCGGCTCTGCCAGCGCATCCGCATCTACACCACCACGATGGGCATCGGCCCCGGCGACCGCTACTGCTCGGCCTCGCCGTTCTCGCACACCGCTGGTGTGGCGATGACCTACACGGTGTTGGCCGTGGGCGCCGGCGTGGTGCCGCAGGACTGGTTCAGCATCGACAAGTGGCGCGAGGCCGGTCGTCTCGGTGTCACGTTCGCGCTGCTGGTACCCACGATGATCGACATCCTGTTGTCGGCCGGAGCGCTGGCCGATGTGCAACCCAAGGCGTTGCAGTACGGCGCATCGCCGATCCATCCCGAGACACTGGAGGCGGCGCTACGCGCGCTCCCGAACACGCGCTTCGTGCAGATCTTCGGCCAGACCGAGGTCAGCCCGATCTGCTGCCTCTCGCACGAGGACCACATGTTGGCGATCAACGGCCGACCCGAACTGCTGACCACCGTCGGTAAGCCCGTGCTCGATGTCGAGTTGAAGGTGGAGCACCCGGACAGCGAGGGCATCGGGCAGCTGATCCTGCGCTCACCGCACGCCTACGTGGTCGACGACGACGGGTGGCGGCGCACGGGCGACTTCGGCCGCATCGACGACGAGGGTTACGTGACGCTCAGCGGGCGGGTCAACGACAAGATCGTGCGCGGCGGCGAGAACATCTATCCCGTCGAGGTCGAGACTGCGCTGATCTCGCACCCGGCCGTGCGCGAGGCCGCAGTCGTGGGCGCACCCGACCGCCGCTACGGCGAGATCGTCAAAGCCGTCGTGGTGCTGGATGACACCCAGCCTGCTCCGACGGTGGAGGAGCTGCAGCTCCATGTGCGCAACTTGCTGGCCCATTTCAAGACGCCCGCCATCGTGTTGTTCGCCGACGAGTTGCCGCGCAACGCCAGCGGCAAGGTCCTGCGCCGGAAGCTGATCTGATGAGCGACACCGACGCGCTACCCGGTATCGACCACGCGCCTGTGGAGGCCTGGATCACCGCCCACGTGGCCGGGCTCACGCCGCCGCTGAAGTTCTCGCTGATCTCCGGCGGGCACAGCAACATCACCTATTTCGTCGACGACTCCGCCGGCTGGGGCGCCGTGCTGCGCCGCCCGCCGTTGGGCAGCAAGGGCGGCAACGCGCACAACATGGCGCGCGAGTACATGGTGATCGCCGCACTCGCGGGTTCGCCGGTGCCGGTGCCAGCAGCATTGGCGCTGTGCGAGGACGAGGCCGTCAACGGGTCGCCGTTCTATGTGATGGGTCGCTGCGCCGGCCGGGTGGTGGAGAACCCGGAGACCGTCGCCGAGTTCTTCCCCTCCCTGTCGTCACGTCGCCGCGCCGGCGAGCAGATCGTCGACGTGATGGCGGCGATGCACATGGTCGACATCGACTCGGTCGGCCTCGGCGACGCTGCGCGCCGAGAGGGTTTCCTCGATCGTCAGCTCAAGCGCCTCACCGGCGTGTGGGAACAGAACAAGACCCGCGAGCTACCGGTGATGGAGACGCTGCGCGAGCGCTTGGTGGCACTCAAGCCCGAGCAGTTGGCGACTGGCATCGTGCACAGCGACTACCGCATGGGCAACGTGATGTTCACCGCCGATGGCACGCTCAGCGGCGTACTCGACTGGGAGCTGTGGACGCTCGGCGACCCGCTGGCCGACCTCGCGTTCTTGCTGAACAACTGGGACGAACCTGACGATGACGCCCCGCAGGTGCTGATGCAGCTGCCGCCCACGCGTGCCCCCGGTTTCCCCACCCGCGCGGAAGTGCTGGCTCGCTACGCCGCGGCCACGGGCTTCGACGTCTCGGGTATCGAGTACTACCGCGCCTTCCAGCACTGGAAGATCGCAATCATCGCCGAGGGCGTCAAGCGCCGCTACGAGCAGGGCAACATGGCCAACCAGGACGTCGACTTCGAACACCTGTCCAACCGGGTCGTCACCATGGCCGAGTTGGCGACCGCCCACCTCGACCGCCTGGGGTAGCTCCTCCGTTTCCGGCTGGTACCATTTCCGGTACCAGTTGAAGAGGAGGCGCTATGGCGATCACCGCCAGCGAGGCCCGCAAAAACCTGTTCCCGCTGATCCAGCAGGTGAACGACGACCGCAACCCGGTGGAGATCACGTCCAAGGGCGGCGACGCCGTGCTGCTCTCGCTCGCCGACTACCAAGCGCTGGAGGAGACGGCTCATCTCCTGCGTTCGCCGGCCAACGTACGGCGCCTGCTGGAGAGCCTCGATCAGGCCCGCGCCGGCAAGGTGCAGGCGCACACGCTCGATCGCTGAGGCACCCGCATGCGGTTGGTGTTCACACCGAACGGCTGGGAGGACTACGTCTTCTGGCAGACCTCCGACCGGGCGATGCTGAAGCGGATCAACCGCCTGCTCGACGACATCGTGCGCGACCCGTTCGACGGCATCGGCAAGCCCGAGCAGTTGCGCCACGCGTTGGCCGGCGCATGGTCGCGCCGCATCGACGATGAGCACCGCCTCGTGTACCTGGTCGACGGCGACGACGTGGTCGTCCTGCAGGCCCGCTACCACTACGGCTGAGTGCTGCCTCTTGCGCAGAGCGCACAGAACTGGCATTCTGCTCGGCCTGTCCGAACGGGCCGCAGCGCGGAACTGCCGATCTGGACACCTGAGGGGAACCAGGTTCGGCTCGAATCCCGTCGGGCGCACCACTCGAAGTCGCGAGTTCAGGGCCAGCCCGGTCGAGGTTGGGGGTGGTATTTCGGCACATGGTTGCGAAGCGGCCGACCTGATGTCCTCCACAGCCATTCCAGAGTCCAAACTGAGAGAATCGGGATCGTCAGGATCGGCCACAGCGCAGCGATACCCGCATCGGACCAGAGCATGGCGAACAACCCCGCCAGCGTGAGCGCCGCGAGGAACCAGTAGCAGCTGATACCCAGGACATGGCGCCAAAGCGGACGAGCCAGTGACGGGTTGACCGCTTGATGCCGAGCGGCATAGCAGACACTCAACACGGCAGCGAGTAGGAACGCAGCGGGCAGGAAGTAGGCCCAGTCCTGCTGATGCTCCACCCATGCCTGCTGTCCGTATGTGAAACGGCAGGCAACGGTCGGCGGAAACCACGAGCGACCGACCTGCTGAACGCTGTCGAAGTCATCCATGACGAAGTAACTGCACCCGGCCGGTCCACCGCTCCACACTTCGGCCGCTCCGATCAGGCCCAGCGCGGATAACACCGCCGCCGGGACCCACCGCAGGCGACTCCAGAGCTTCTGAGTCATGCCGCAACCCTAAGCGCCATTGATCGGTAACTGAAGTCGATCCAGCGTGTTGGAGATGTACGGCCAGGCTGACCGTCCAGAACTGCCGATCTGCTTGCATCCCGCTGGATGCCAAGTCAGGGTGATGTCGTGACAATCTCAATCGGCTCACGCGTGAAGGTTCGCCGCGATCCTGACTTTGGTCCAGGTCCGTGGCCCGCGGAACCGACGGCGACAGTCATCGGTCCGCCGCAAGTGGTCGAGGGTCGAAACGGCGCGCTGACGACTTACTGGGTTGAGTTCGACGAGCCGCAAACTGACGCCGATGGAGATGGCCCGTACGCCACATCGCAGGTGCTCGAGAAGTACCTCGAACTGGAGGGCGCTTAGCACCGATCCGCCGTTCTGGGTGCTGGACAAGGGCGGTCACCTCGGGCAATCTGCACCGGTGGGCAGCGGCAAGGACACCACTATCGAAATGTTGCTGTCACGTCTGCGCGAGGACCTTGGGACCGATGCCTTCGACGTCGTGGATCACTGGGCTACCGACCGATACGCCGTCGGGGTCGCCCGACCAGCCGATCACCGGTTCCTGGTGTACATCTCCACCGACCTACCCGAACGCAGCGAGTACGCCTATCAGGTCGAGCGCCCGCCGAGCGGCGGGGAGATGCCGTACGAAGCCGATCCCATGGTGGACGTTGCCACATACAACGAGCTGCTCAACGCTGTGCGAGCTCACCTGACGCCGTAGTGCATACCTGCCGATAGGCGTGGATGCGGCACCCAAGACAGCGTCAACAGATGTTGACGGAGGGCTCGACCTGTCGTAGCCTGTTGTCGTGGACGTCGAGCCAGCAGCACGAAAGCACGGCGTCGACGACGATGACATGTCCCACGCAATTCGACATCACTGGCGAGCCTTCGAGACCGACGATCCGGCGGTCACGATGTTCATAGGGCGTCGCCGTCATCCACGCGATGCCGGCCAGAGGCAAGTTCCTGAAGGGGTGGTGGAGGAAATGAGTACAACACGAGCAGCACGAACAAAGGCTCTCGAAGCGTGGGCCGACACGGTCGAACCAGGAGACCTGGTGGTCGCTGACACCCAGTCGCTACGCGCGATCGCCGAGCTCGCCGAACAGCGCGGAGACCTCGATGCGGCCTTGGCCGAGGCCATTCGTTCTGCTCGGCGCGCCCATCGGTCGTGGTCGGAGATCGGCGCAATGTTGGGTGTCTCGAAGCAGGCAGCCCAGAGGAAGTACTCGAAGGTCGCCGTATAGCCGACGCGCCACGCATACCTGCCATAGGTGCGGCTTCGAGCTGCGGGTGCGCCTCCTGCGACGCAGGACCCACACGCTGCAGCCACGGGACTCGGCCTGTGCTCTTGGTGGTCGCTTCCTGGGGACGGTTCCCAGGAACCGCCCCACCTGCCCGATCAGCGGTGCACCACGGCGTGTCGCAGATCGGCCCCCTCCCGTTCATGTCACACACCGACGACGGAAGCACGAGGCCAGCGTGTGACCAGACCGCGTGATTCGCGAGTTCGAGCCACGAATGGCTGCCGAAATGCGCTGGACGCAGCGGTGGGGCCTTCTGAATTGTCGCTGTGCACACGAGTGGGAGGGCGCTGTCGGCGTTGGCGGGTGACGGAGCAGCGTCTGGGTTGAGCGATCGTTTGACGCTTCTGTCAAACTGTTCCCCGCACATCTGAGTACAGGGAGACGTCATCGTGGGAATGCTCGACGGAAGAGTGGTCATCGTCACCGGCGGTGGCCGCGGCCTGGGCCGCGCGCACTGCATCGAGCTGGCACGCGCCGGCGCGACGGTCGTGGTCAACGACCTCGGTGTCGGCATCCGCGGTGAGTCGACGGAAGAGTCGCCGGCCGAGCAGGTGGTCGCCGAGATCACGGGCATGGGCGGCACCGCCATCGCCGACGGCACCTCGGTGACCGACTTCGAGGGGATGGGCGCACTCGTGGCCCGCACGGTCGAGCAGTTCGGCGACCTCCACGGTGTCGTCAACAACGCCGGCTTCCTGCGCGACCGCATGCTGGCCGCGATGAGCGAGGACGAGTTCGACGCGATCATCGCCGTGCACCTGAAGGGCACGTTCAACCTCACTCGCCACGCGTGCACCTACTGGCGCGACGCGAAGAAGGCTGGCAAGAAGGTCAGCGGGCGCATCGTCAGCACCACCTCGGGCGCCGGGCTGTTCGGCAACGTCGGTCAGGTCAACTACGGCTCGGCCAAATCGGGTATCGCCACGATGATGTTGCTCACCGCCCTGGAGATGGAGCGCTATGGCGTCACCGCCAACGCCGTCTCGCCGATCGCTGCCACCCGCATGCTCGCCACCGTCGGCCGCGAAGCCGACGAGAGCGGCGCATGGGACAAGCTCGACCCGGCCAACATGTCGCCCGTCGTCGCCTGGCTGGTCAGCGAAGAGGCCGGTTGGTTCAGCGGCCAAGTGCTGCGGGTCGATGGCAACGTCGTCAGCCGCGTGCAGACCTGGACCATCGCCGAGAGTTTCAACAGCAAGTCCGGCGAAGCCGTCACCATCGAAGAAGTCGGCCTCGGTCTGCGCAAGATGCTCGGCGCCGCTCCCCGCGGCCTCGGCGGCTGATCGCACACCACCCAGGTATTCGCGGGAACCACACCCGACGCGCGTGACGTCCAAGGCCACGCAGTTCATACTGCGAACGAGGGAGTCATGACATGAGACGAGTGCGGGTTCGTCGGTACACAGCGCTGTTGGTGGCGGTCGGTCTGTTCGCCGCCGCCTGCGACGATGGCCATTCACCGCAGACGTCGTCAACGGTGACGGCCAATGACACCTGGTCGGCTGGAGCGCCGCGCTTGTTCGGTCTGCACTTGTCGGAAGGCACCGCCCAGACGGGCGCCACAGCGACGACACCAGTCGTCACTGGCGACGACCTATCGGCACAGCGCTTGCGCGAGATCCTGGCGCTGCTGCCCGAGTTCCTCACTGGTGCGACGCTGCAGCAGCAGTTCAACTGGCCAACCCAGACGACGCCGCCGCCGCGGGCCGGTCGCACGCTCGAAATCGTCTTCCCGCCGGGTGAGACCACACCTCCCGACACCGTGCCCACCGGCGCGCTGCACGTGCTGCGCCATCAACCCGACGGTGCCGTGCCGATCGCCCCGTACCTGTCGATCACGTTCGACCAACCGATGGTGCCGGTCACCACGGTCGGCCAACTGGATGCCGCCGCCGTGCCGGTGAGGCTGACCCCCGCCGTACCCGGACACTGGCAATGGATCGGCACTCGCACACTGCGCTTCGACGCCACGAGCGACACCGTCGATCGTCTGCCGATGGCCACCACGTTCATCGTCGAGGTTCCCAAGGGTACGAAGTCGGCCACCGGAGGAGTGCTTGCACAGGCGGTGACGTTCACGTTCACCACGCCGCCGCCCACCGTCGTATCGCTCAGCCCGCAGGCCGAGAGCCTGCCGCTCGACCAGGTGTTCATCGCCGCCTTCGACCAACGTGTCGACCCGGCCGCAGTGTTGGCCACTGTGCACCTGCAGGCGAACGGCAAGGACGTGCCGGTGCGTGTGGCGACCGCCGCCGAGATCGCCGCCGACGACACGGCGCGCATGATCAGCGAGTCCACCGAGGCTGGTCGCTGGGTCGCGTTCCGGGCAACGGAGAAATTGTCCACCGACGCTGCGCTCACCATCGTCATCGGTCCCGGAACCCCCTCGGCGGAGGGCCCCGCCACCACTGCGACGGCGGCCACGTTCCACGCCCGCACCTATGCACCGCTGCGGATCCAGGAGACGAACTGTTCCTCGGGCGACCAGTGCCCTCCCGGTAGTCAGATCTACGTGCAGTTCAACAACGTGCTCGACGTGCTGCACAGCGACGTCGCCAAGGTCGTGGTGTCGCCCGCATTGGCCGGTATGCAGGTCTCGTTGCAGGGCGGCACGATGGTCATCGGCGGCAGCACACTCGGCCGCACCACGTACGAGATCTCCGTCCCGGCGTCGTTCACCGACTTGTACGGGCAGACGCTCGGCAGCGACACCAAGGTGAAGGTGTCCATCGGTTCGGCGGCGCCGTCGATCCAACAGTTCCAGCCGATCACCACGCTCGATCCGTTCGCCACCGCACAGCAACTCTCGGTGTTGACGGTCAATCACGACACGCTCCGTGTGCGGGTGTTCGCTGCTGACCCGGCGAAGTTCGCTGAGTACGCGCGCTATGCCAGCGCTCGTGATGCACAAGGTGTGCAGTTGCCCGGTTGGGCGGTGCTGTCCGACGCCACGCTCAGCGTGAAGAACACCAAGGACGCGGCGGTTGTCACCGACATCGACCTCTCCGGCGTGCTGCACGGTGCGGCCGGACAGGTGATCGTGCTCGTTGAGCCGGTGCCGAACGTCGCTCCGAACTCGAACGACTACTGGCAGAACCGGCCGGCGCTGACGTGGGTGCAGAGCACCACATTCGGCGTTGATGTGTTGGCCGACGCGACGAGCGCCTACGTGTGGGCCACCGACCTGCGCACGGGTACACCGGTCCAAGGTGTGTCCGTTCGCTACGCCGCCGGTGCTGCCGTCACCACCGATGCGCAGGGTCAGGCGACACTGTCGTTGCCGACGACAGTGCCCGACGACGGGTACGGCGTGGTCGTCGCCACTGTCGGCGACAAGACCGCGATCATGCAGGTGAACGCTGTCCGCCAGACGCTGCGCGACCAGGCGCGTTGGTACGTGTTCGACGACCGGCAGGTCTACCAACCGGGCGAGACGATGCGGGTCAAGGGGTGGGTGCGGCGGCTGACGGTGAGCGGTGCCGCCGACCTGGTGTCGCTGCGCGCCGGCGACACCATCGACTACATCGTCACCGACGCATACGGCAACCAGATCCTGAAGGGCACCACCAAAGTGCGCGGACTGGGTGGCTTCGACCTGTCGCTCGCCATCCCCGCGACTGCCGACCTCGGCCAGGCGTTCTTGCAGTTGTCGCTGCACGGCGAAGCTGCGCTGGATTCGGCCGACTACTCGCATCAGTTCCAGATCCAGCAATACCGCCGACCCGAGTTCGAGGTCACCACGCGGGCCGAGAGTGAAGGCCCGTACGTCAGCACCACGCCCGCCACGTTGGCGGCGACGGGCACGTACTACGCTGGCGGCCCACTGGCGTCCTCGTCGGTCGACTGGTTGGTCACCACCACCGCCGCGACCTACGCCCCTCCGGGCTGGACCGACTTCACGTTCGGCATCTGGGCACCGTGGTGGAACGTACCCGACATGCGCGAAATGGCCACGAGCGGAATGGTCAGCGACTCCATGCCGTGCTGCGGCCCTACGGGCGAGAGTCAGGTGGCGCAGTACCACGGCACCACCGACGCGTCGGGAACGCACTATCTGCAACTCGGGTTCGAGGGTGCCGACGGTGCACTGCCCGATCTGCCGGTGTCGGTGAGCGCGCAGGCGACGGTCACTGATGTGAACCGTCAGGCCTGGAGCGACACCACCGCGATGTTGGTGCATGCGGCCGACCGTTACGTCGGGTTGCGATCCACGCGTACGTTCGTCCGCCAGGGCGATCCGCTCACCGTCGAAGCGGTCGTGACCGGGATCGACGGTGGCGTGCAGTCCGGTGTGGCGTTCGACATCGTCGCCGGCAAGGTTGAGTCGAAGTACGTGAACGGCACTTGGACCGAGGTCGTCGTCGACCCGCAGACGTGCCACGTCACCTCGTCGTCGGCGCCCTCGTCGTGCAACTTCGACACCGCCGTCGGCGGCCAGTACAAGGTGACCGCAGTGGTCGCCGGCAGCGCGGGAGGGCACAACCGCAGCGAGCTCACCACCTGGGTGAGCGGGGCCGAGAGCCAGCCCACCCGTGGTGTCGAACAGGGTGTGCTGACGGTCGTGCCCGACAAGGCGACGTACGCCGCTGGTGACACCGCCGAGCTGCTGGTGCAGGCACCGTTCGCGATGGGCGAAGGTTTGCTGACGGTGGTCCGCAACGGTGTGCGCAGCACGCAGCGGTTCACCGTCGTCAGCGGCAGCGCTGTGGTGCGGGTGCCCGTCTCCGAAGCCGACGTCCCGCAACTGACGCTCGGTGTGGAAGTGGTTGGTGCCACCACGCGCACAGCCGACGACGGCACTGCCCTGCCCGATGCGCCACAGCGCCCCGCGTACGCGGTGGGGTCGTTGGTGCTGTCGGTGCCGCCAGTGTCGCGCACGCTCACCGTCACGGCAGTGCCGCGTCAGACCGAACTCGCCCCTGGCGGATCGACAGCGATCGATGTGAAGGTCACCGACGCCAAGGGTGCGCCAGTGCAGGGTGCTGAGTTCGCCGTCGTCGTCGTCGACGAGGCGGTGCTTGCGTTGTCGGGCTACCAGCTCACCGACCCGCTCGGCCTGTTCTACGGGGCCACGTGGGACTCGCTCACCACGGCATTCGCCCGTTCGCAGATCGCGCTCGTCGATCCGGCCAGCCTCGAGCGTTCGAACGGCAACGACGGTGGCAGCCTTAACTCAGAGGTGTCGCCGAGCCCGGATGACCAGTACACGTCCACCACCACTGGCGCCGCGTCCCCCGACGCGTCGGGTGGCGACAGCTCGGGTGGCGGGAAGGGTTCGACCACGAAGCCGGTCGCTGTGCGCTCGAACTTCGATGCGCTGGCGCTGTTCCAGCCGACAGTTTCTACCGGTGCCGACGGCACCGCGTCCGTCGATGTCACGTTGCCCGACAGCCTCACCCGCTACCGCGTGATGGTGGTCGCGGTCAGTGGCGCCGATCGCTTCGGCAGCGCCGAATCGAACATCACCGCCCGCCTGTCGCTGGCGGTGCGGCCGTCGGCCCCGCGGTTCGCGAACTACGGCGACTCGTTCGAGCTGCCGGTCGTGCTGCAGAACCAGACGAACGCAGCGATGTCCGTCGACGTCGTGCTGGAGACCGCCAACCTGGCACCCGGCGCCCCGAAGGGCACCACGGTCACCGTGCCTGCCAATGGCCGCGTGGAGGTGCGCTTCCCGGTGACGACGGTGCAGGCCGGCACCGCAGCGTTCCGCGTCACGGCGGTCAGCGGCGAGATATCCGACTCGGCGACGGTGGAACTGCCGGTCTACACGCCGGCGACCTCCGAGGCCTTCGCCACCTATGGCACCGTGGACTCCGGCGCCGTCGACCAACCGCTGGTCGCTCCCACCGGTGTGATCCCGCAGTTCGGCGGGCTTCAGGTCAGCACGTCGTCGACCTCGTTGCAGGCGCTCACCGACGCGGTGCTGTACATCGTGCAGTACCCGTACGAGTCCAGCGACGGCCGGGCCACCCGCATCATGTCGATCGCCGCACTGCGCAAGGTGCTCACGGCGTTCGACACGCAAGGGATGCCCACCGCAGCAGCGATCGACGCTGCGGTGAAGGCCGATATCGCCGGTCTCGTCGCGATGCAGAACGACGATGGCGGGTTCCCGTGGTGGCGCAAAGGCGACACCTCCGAACCGTTCGATTCGGTACAGGTCGCGCACGCGCTGACGGTTGCCAAGGCCGAGGGGTACCTCGTACCTCGCGACCTCTACGACCGGGTGATGAACCACATCGCCAACATCGAGTCGTACATCCCGTCGACGTACGGGCAACACGAACGCGACACGATCAGCGCCTACGCGCTGTGGGTGCGTTCGCTGGCAGGTGCGGGCGATACCGCGAAGGCCGAGCAGCTGTACCGCAACCGCAAGGCCGACCTGTCGGTCGACGCGCTCGCATGGCTCTGGACCGCGGTGGGCAGCGGTGCGATGAAGACCGAGATCGCGCGCACGATCAGTAACCGCGCTGTCGAGACCGCAGCCGCCGCCAACTTCACCACCGGCTACGACGATGGTTCGTACTTGGTGATGCAGAGCGATCGGCGTACCGACGGCATCGTGCTGGACGCGCTGATCGCCAACGATCCGCGCAGCGACCTGATCCCCAAGGTGGTCACCGGGCTGTTGGCCGACAAAGTGCGCGGTAGGTGGGACAACGTGCAGGAGAACTCGTTCATCCTGCTCGCGCTCAAGCGCTACTACGACGTGTTCGAGACGCAGACACCATCGTTCGTTGCCCGCGTGTGGCTGGGCGCACGGTTCGCCGGTGAGCACACGTTCGAGGGACGCCAGACCGACCGGGTGAACCTCAGCATCCCGATGTCCGACGTGGTGGCCTCGGGCAACTCGAGTCTGATCGTGTCGAAGTCCGGTGCCGGTCGGCTGTACTACCGCATCGGCCTGACATACGCGCCTAGCGACCTCACGCTGTCACCGCTCGACCGTGGCTTCACCGTCACCCGCACCTACGAAGCAGTCGACGACCCGAAGGACGTCACTCAGGATGCGAACGGAACGTGGCGCATCAAGGCCGGAGCTCGCGTGCGCGTGAGGTTGTCGATGGTGGCCGAGAGTCAGCGCACACACGTCGCACTCATCGACCCGCTGCCCGCCGGCCTGGAGAGCCTCAACCCCGCGCTGGCGGTCACCCAGTCGGTGCCGTCCAACTCACCGGTGAGCACCGAGGACATGTACTGGTGGTGGGGGCAGTGGTACCAGCACGAGCAACTGCGCAGTGACCGCACCGAGGCGTTCACCACGTTGCTGGCCGCAGGTGTGTACTCGTACGAGTACATCGCTCGCGCCACCACGCTGGGCACGTTCGTGGTGCCGCCCACCCGCGCCGAGGAGATGTACGCCCCGGAGACCTTCGGCCGCTCCGGCACCGACAAGGTCGTGGTCGGCTGACGCTCGCCCCCCGCACGGGTAGTTTGGCCCACGTGAATTGGGATCAACTCGTGCAGGGGGTGGAGCTGCCGTTCCACCCCGACCTCAAGGTGCCCGCGCTCAGCGAGGTGCGCCTGGCGCTGCCCGACCCCGAGCCGCTCGCCGACGTCGAAGCCGCTGCCCGCGCCGATGTGATCGCCCGCCTGGCCGGGCATGTGACACCGGGGATGACGGTCGCCGTCGGCGGTGGCAGCCGGGGTCTGACCAACCGCGTCGCCCTGCTGCGCGGAGCGATCGCCGGTCTGCGCGCGCTGGGCGCCGAACCGTTTGTGGTGCCGGCGATGGGTAGCCACGGCGGGGCCAAGGCCGAAGGGCAACTGGCGATGCTGGAGAGCCTCGGCATCACCGAGGAGTCCGTCGGCGCGGAGATCCGGGCAACGATGGAGACCGTCGAGGTCGCGCGCACACCGGACGGTATGCCGCTGTACCTCGACCGTCATGCGGCGGGGGCCGATCGCATCTTCCCCGTGAACCGCATCAAGCCGCACACATGCTTCAAGGGTCCCATCGAGAGCGGCGTCACCAAGATGGCCGTCGTCGGCTTCGGCAAACAACCGGGTGCCGCGCAGATCCATGCATGCGGCCCGATCGAGATGCGCAACCGCATCCTCAACGGCATCGCCGCGCTGAAGGCCAGTGGCCGCATTCTCGGCGGGCTCGCGTCCATCGAGGCTGCCAGCGGCGAGGTCGTCAAGGTCGCCGCGCTCACGGGCGACGAGGTCGGCGCGCAGCCGGAGATCGACCTCACCGACTACTCCCGTCACCTTGTGCCCGCGCTGCCGTTCCCGCAGATCGACGTGTTGATCATCGACAAGGGTGGCAAGGACATCAGCGGCACCACCATGGACCCCAACGTCACGGGGCGTTTCTGGGTTCACGGTCTGGCCGACCTCGCCGAACCTGATGTCAGCACGATTGTGCTGCTGGACATCACGCCCATCTCCGCCGGCAACGTGCTGGGCATCGGCTTCGCCGACTTCATTCCCTCATCGATTGCGACGCAGATCGACTGGCACAAGACGTACGTCAACTGCTTCACCGCCGGCATCGCTGGCGTGCGCCGAGCGCGTATGCCGATGGTGCTGCCCAGTGAGGAGGATTGCATCAAGGCCGCCCTGTCGATGTGCGGCCGCGCGTTCGATCAACCCAAGCGCGTGGTGCGCATCGAGAGCACATTGCACCTCACGCGCTGCTGGGTCAGCGATGCACTACTTGGCGAACTTCCCCCGGGCGCCGAGATCGTCAGGTGAGCACGCTCGTCGCGGCGCTGCGGTCAGTGGTCGGTGACGACCACGTCCTCACCGACTCAGATCTGCGCGCGACGTACGAGACCGACTGGCTGCGCCAGTGGACCGGCACCACCCCGTGCGTCGTGCGCCCGGGCACGGCGGAGGAAGTGGCAGGTGTGTTGCGCGCCTGCGCCGCCGAGGGTGTGGCCGTGGTGCCCCAGGGTGGGAACACCGGTCTGGTGGGCGGCAGTGTGCCGCGCCGTGGTGCGGTGCTGCTGTCAACGCAGCGCTTCACCGAGTTGGGCGAGGTGGACGCACGCGCGATGCAGGTGACCGCTGGCGCCGGAGTAACGATCGAACAGTTGCAGCGGCACGCGCGTGCGGCCGAACTCGACTTCGCCGTGGATTGGGGCGCACGGGCGACCGCCACGGTCGGCGGTGCGGTGAACACGAACGCGGGCGGATCGCGGGTGGTGCGTTTCGGCACGATGCGTGCGCAGGTGATGGGGCTGCAGGCGGTGCTCGCCGACGGTTCGGTCATCACCCAGCTGGGCGGTCTGCCGAAGGAGACCGCCGGCCCTTCCATCACCAACCTGCTCGTCGGCAGTGAGGGGACGCTGGCGATCGTGACGGCCGCCCGCCTCAAGTTGGTGCCGTGGTATCGCCACACGGCCGCCGCGCTGGTGGCGTGCGACTCGTTGGTGCATGCCGTCGGCCTGCTGCCAAAGCTGCGTCAGCTACCCAGCCTGGACGCGGTGGAGGTGCTGCTGCCCGAGGCGTTGCAGGCGGCCTGCAAACACCTCGGCATGAAGCCGCCGATCGACCCTGCATCTGCTGGCGCGTTCGTGTTGGTCGACTGTGCGGCGCATCGCGACCCGACCGACGAACTCGCCGGACTGTTGTCGTCCGAACGGGGCATCCTCGCGGTGGGTGCGCAGCGCGAGCAGTTGTTCACGATCCGCGACCACGTCACCATCGCGATCGGCGCGCTCGGAGTGCCGTTGAAGCTGGACATCGCGGTGCCAGTGTTGAACCTTGATCGCGTCGTGCGCGCCATCCGTGGCAGCCTTCGTGAACTCGCGCCGAACGCTCGCCTGATCGTGTTCGGCCACCTCGCCGAAGGCAACCTGCATGTGAACATCCTCGACGCTGGCGATGCCGCAGACGCCTTGAGGCACCTGGTGCTCACCACGGCCATCGACCTCGGCGGCACAATCAGCGCCGAACACGGCATCGGTGTTGCCAAGACCGAATGGCTGGAACGCCTGAAGGGCCCCGCCCACGTGGCAGCGCTGCGAGCAATCAAACACGCACTCGACCCCGCTGGTCTGCTGAACCCCGGCGTCCTGCTGCCCGGGGACTAGCTGCGGCGGGCTTCGGCGGCGTCGAGTTGTGCGCGGGTGAGCAGGGCGTGCATTTGCAGACCGGCCGCAGTCAGTGCCGAGCCGCCGTCGGGGCTGCGGTCGATGACGCACACCACGTGCTCGACGAGTGCGCCGAGACCGCGCAGGTCGTTGGTGCTGATGACCACCTGTCCGCCGGTGGTGATGACGTCCTCGATGACGCACACTCGGCGGCCGGCGATCTCGCTGCCCTCGGCCAGCAACGCAGTGCCGTACTGCTTGGCTTCCTTGCGCACGAACGCGGCGGGCAGACCGGTGTGCAGCGAGAGTGCGGTGGCGAGCGGGATACCGCCCATCTCCAGGCCGGCCAGCACTTCGGTGTCGGCCGGAATCATCGGCGCCAGCGCCTCGGCGATACGCGCCAGCAGTGCGGGCTGCGCCTCGAAGCGGTACTTGTCGAAGTACTCGGTGGCGATCTGACCGGAGCGCAGGGTGAACGTGCCGGTCAACCGGGCGACGGTGTTGATCTGATCGGCAAGGGCATCAAGCGGGAGTGACATTCACTCAGTCTTGCGGTTCGCGGGCGTGACGCACCAACGCTTCTTGCGCGACGGTGGCCACGTGGGTGCCGTCCTGTGCGAAGACATGGCCGATCCCCAGCCCCCGCGCGCCCTGGTACGAGTGCGATGAGATGTCGTACAGGTGCCACTCGTCGGCCTTGAACGGCCGGTGGAACCAGATCGTGTGGTCGAGGCTCGCCGACATCGTCAGTTCGCTGCCGTTGGCGGCACTGAAGGTGGGGTGGCAGGCGCGCACCGAATCGATCGGCACATCGTCGCTCATGTACGCCAACCAGCAGCGGTGCAGCAACTCGTCGGCGGGCAGCGCGTCCGTGACCTTCATCCACACGGCCATTCGCCCCGCGCCGTCGCGGAGCGTTCCGCCGAGCTGCGAGCGGTCGATCGTGCGTCGGTCGAACGTCGTCGTCCACGCATCGCTGACGAGGTGCTCGGGCCCGGGCAGCGTGGTGTCGAAGTGCACGGTCTGTATATCCTCGGTCTGCTCGGCCACATGGAACGAGGCTTCGAGGTTGAGGATCGCGCCGACTGCCTGGCGGGCGACGACGCGTCGAGTGGCGAAGCTGCGGCCGTTGCGGATGCGGTCGACCTCGAAACGAATCGGCTCGGTGTGGTCGCCGCGGCGGATGAAGTACGACCGCAGCGAGTGCACCATCAGCTCGGGCTCAACCGTGGCTGCCGCGGCGCGCAATGACTGGGCCACGATCTGGCCGCCGAACAGGCCGCCCCACGGGTAATGCGGTCCCTGACCGACGTAGGTGTCGGGGCCATGGGGCTGTAGGTCGAACAGTTCGCTGGCGGTCATGTGGAGCTCAGCCCAAGTGCAATGCGTCGAGCGCGTCGACTCCGCGGCCTGCGTGGCGGATGGCGCGCGAGAGGTCGAACGCGTCGTCGAGCACGCTGGCCGGCACGGTGACGCGTGGGTCGGCTTCGAGTAAGTCGCGGAACATGCGGTTCTCGTCCCACGAGCGCGAGGCGTTCTCCTGCACGATGCGGTAGGCCTCATCGCGCGACAGCCCGGCCTGCACCAGACCCAGGAGTACGGGCTGGCTGAACACCAGGCCGTAGCTGCTGTTCAGGTTGTCGATCATTCGCTGCGGGTAGACCTGCAGCCCCTGCAGCAGGCGGTTCATACGGCGCAGCACGTAATACGCCAGCAGCGCACTGTCCGGCAGCACGATGCGCTCAACCGAACTGTGCGAGATATCGCGTTCGTGCCACAACGCCACGTCCTGCAGACCAGCCTGCAGGTTGCCGCGCAGCACGCGCGACAGACCGCTGATGGTCTCGGCGGCGATCGGGTTGCGCTTGTGCGGCATTGCGCTCGAGCCCTTCTGGCCCGGCTTGAATCCCTCCTGCGCCTCGCGCAACTCGGTGCGCTGCAGGTGGCGCAACTCCACAGCGATGAGCTCCATCGTGGAGCCGACGGAGGCGCACGCGTAGAGGAACTGCGCGTGACGATCACGGGCGATCACCTGGGTGGCGGGCACTGCGTGCAGTTCCAACGCCTCCGCGACGTGCTGCTCGATCGCCGGGTCGATGTTGCTGAACGTGCCGACCGCCCCGCTGAGCTTGCACACGGCCACGACACGTCGGGCCTCGACGAGCCGAGTGCGATCGCGGTCGACCTGCAGCGCCCACAGTGCAACTTTGGCGCCGAACGTCGTGGGCTCGGCGTGTACGCCGTGAGTGCGGCCGATCATCACCGTGTCGCGGTGCTCGCGGGCGAGCAGCACGAGCGTGCGCAGTAGTTCGGTGGAGGCTGCGATGAGCAGATCGCACGCGTCGCGCATCATCCAGCACCATGCGGTGTCGACGACGTCGCTGCTGGTGAGTCCGTAGTGGATCCAGGCGCCGGCGGGTGCACCGATCGCGGCCTGCACCACGTCGACGAACGCAGCCACGTCGTGGTCGGTGACGGCTTCCCGCGCGCTGACCGCCTCCACGAAGGCCTCGTCGACGATCGGCGACTTCGCTCGGCACGTGCGCGCATCGTCGGCGGGTACGACTCCCAACGCGGCATGCGCCTCGGTGGCCAGTAGTTCGATCTCCAGATAACGGTCGAAGCGGGCCGTGTCGCTGAAGATGTTGGCCATCTCGGGAAGGGTGTAGCGAGGGATCATTGCAACGTCACCTTATTGCCACGTGACATAGCTCTCCCGCTCGGCGCCAGTGCCGACGATGCGGACGGGGATACCGACTTCTCGCTCCACCAACTCGATGAGCGCATGCGCACCTGCTGGCAGCGCGTCGACATCCGTGGTGGCGCTGATGTCGGTGAGCCAACCGGGCAACACCTCATAGATCGGCTGGCCGTCCGCGGTGTAGTCGGTGCACACCTTGATCTCCTCGAACGTGTCGAGTACGTCGAGCTTGGTGAGCGCGAGTTCGGTGAGACTGTTGATGCGTACGGCCTTGCGCAGCATCACCAGATCGAGCCAACCGCAACGACGACGACGGCCGGTGACCGTGCCGAACTCGCGGCCGATCTCGACGAGCTTGTCGCCCAACTCGTCGGTGAGTTCCGTGGGGAACGGGCCACTTCCGACGCGGGTTGAATATGCCTTGGTAATACCGACGATGCGGCTGAGATACCGCGGGCCGATGCCCGTGCCAACGCAGGCTCCACCGGCGGTGGGGTTCGAGGACGTGACGAACGGATACGTGCCGTGGTCGAGGTCGAGGAACGTGGCCTGCGCCCCTTCCAGCAGGAGTGCATCGTCGCGGTCGAGTGCCTCGTGCAGCATTTCCACTGTGTCGGTCACGTACGGAGCGAGACGGGCGCCGAGGACCGCGAACGTGGCGACGATGTCATCCACGTCCAGCGGGTCGCCACCCAATGCGATGATCTCGCTGTTGTGGGCGAATGCCTGTGCGCGCACCGACTCGGCGAACGTGTTGGGGTGCAGCACCTCGCTGGCGCGGATGCCGATGCGACGTGCCTTGTCGGCGTAGGCCGGGCCGATGCCCTTCAGCGTGGTGCCGATGCGGTCGTCGCCGCGCACCGCTTCGTACAACGCGTCGAGCGTCTGGTGCCACGGAAAGATCAGGTGGCACTGACTGCTGACCTTCAACTTCGCGCAGCTGATGTTGCGGCTCTCGAGCGTGTCGATCTCGCGGAACAGCGTGGGCAGATCGACAACGACACCGTTGCCGATGACCGGGATGATGTGCGGGTAGAGCACGCCGCTGGGAATCAGTTGCAGCGCGTACCGCTCGCTGCCGACGACCACGGTGTGGCCGGCGTTGTGCCCGCCCTGGTAGCGCACGACGTGTGTGTGCTCGGCAGCCAACAGGTCGATGACCTTGGCCTTGCCCTCGTCGCCCCATTGGGCGCCTACGACAACTGTGACGGGCATGTGCAACGCTCCTGCAGATAAGGGGAACGTGAGAGAACCCTACTCCCCTCTAGCCTCATCCCCCATGCCGGTGATGCGACGGATGACGTGGGCCCAGATGCACGAGGCCGAGCGCCGCGCCCTCTGCGATCGGGGGCTGGAGGCGATTTTCGATGCTGGGCTGAAGACCGCGATCGGCAAGATCATCGACGACGTACGCGAGCACGGTGACGAAGCGGTGTGCCGTGCATTGCGCGACTTCGACAAGGTCACCCTTACGCCGGATCAACTGCGTGCCTCGGCCGACGAGATCGCGGCTGCCACTGTCGCCGCGGACGTCGACGCGGCGATCGACGACGCCATCGCTCATCTGCGTGCTTTCAACGAACGGTTGATGGAGCGGGCGCAGGACTGGAGCTTCGAGAGCGAACCGGGCCTGATCGTCGGCGAGAAGATCACGCCCATCACGTCGGCCGGGTTGTTCGTCCCCAGTGGCAAGGCCAGCTACCCCAGCGTTGCCTATCAGCTCGCCGTGCCCGCCACCGTTGCCGGTGTTCCCACGCTGGCCCTTGTGGTGCCCCCGATGCCCGACGGCAGCGGTCGTATCGACCCGGCGGTATTGGTGGTGTGTCGCAAGTTGGGCATCACCAACGTGTTCCGCGTCAACGGCCCCGCTGGTGTCGCCGCCCTCGGGTTCGGCACGCAGACCATTCCGCAGGTGCGCAAGATCGTCGGTCCCGGGAGTCCACCCGTGGCGTGTGCGCAAGTGGAGATGCAGCGCTACGGCGTGGCCACGATGATGATCCTCGGCCCTACCGAGAGTGTGGTCATCGCCGACGACAGCGCCGACCCGGTACTCGCCGCCGCCGACCTATTGAACGAGGCCGAGCACGGCACCGATTCGGCCGTGCTGCTGATCACTCCGTCGTCCACGTTCGCCGACGCAGTGGATGTTGCGCTGGAGGTGCAGTTGGCGCAGCTACCCACGGCTCGCGCAGATGCGGCCCGCGCTGCACTCGGCCTCAATGGCGGGTGCGTGTTCGTGTCATCGCTGGAGGAGGCCGCCGAGGTCGCCAACCGTTGGGCACCCGAGCACCTGCAGGTCGCGGTCGCGCCGCAGGCCGAAGCCGAGTTGCTCGACCTGTTGGTCAACGCGGGCGAGATCCTGATCGGGCAGAGCACGTTGTTCAGCGCCGGCAACTTCGTCATCGGCTGCCCGGCCAGCCTGCCCACCGGCGGCTTCGCCCATGTCAGTAGTGGCATCACGGCCGACACGTTCCTGAAGCGCACCGCCGTCGCTCGTTCGAGCGCCGCAGCGCTGGAACGGATGACCCCCACGATCCTGGCAATGTCGGCGCACGAAGGGTTCCCCGCACACGCCAATGCGGCCTCGATCCGCGAGCAGCGCAAATGAGCGACGCGGCGCCCACGATCGACGGTGCCGAGGCGGAACGGCACGCCACCAACCTGGAGCTGTTCCTCGACCTCGTGTTCGTGTTCGCGGTCACTCAGATCGCGTCGATGATCAGCCTGCATCCGTCGGCCGGCGGCACCGCCCGAGCGTTCATCGTCGCCCTGTTGGTGTGGTGGCAGTGGTCGCAGTTCACCTGGGCCGGTTCGGCGATCGACCTGCAGAGCATGGCCCGCACCCGTGTGCTGGTGCTCGCGTTGATCCCGGTGACGTTGCTGATGACGATCGCGATCCCTGAGGCGTACCACGACACGGCAATCTGGTTCGCCGGCGCGTACTTCGGCGTGCAGATGCTGGTGCTGGGCATGCAGGGCGCGTTTGCGCTGGTCGATGCGGTCACTCGCCCGGCCTTCGTGCGCTACATGTCCTTCGCGATCATCGCCCCAGCGCTGGTGCTGCTCGGGGCGTTCTTCCACGGTCACGTGCGCGAGGGGCTGTGGGCTGCGGCCGCATGTACCAACCTGTTCGCAGGATTGCGTGCCGCCAAGGGCGAGTGGGTGATCAACCCGGTGCACTTCGCCGAGCGTCACGCGCTGTTCGTGATCATCGCCCTCGGCGAGGTCCTCGTCGCCGCCGGTGCATCGGCCGCCGACATCGGTCTCGACCGTCGCACGGTGCTGGCGATCATCGTCGCGGTCGCAGTGGCGTGCATGTTGTGGTGGGCATATTTCGCGTTCATCCCTGAGGTTGGCGAGTACCGCCTGCGGGAAGCGACCGGAGCCGCACGCGGCGTTCTGGCCCGCGATCTGTACACCTTCGGTCACTTCCCGTTGGTGTTCGGTCTGGTGCTCTACGCCGTGGTGGTGAAGCACCTCGTGCCGCACCCGAATGGCCACCTGTCGTGGGACGACCGATGGCTGCTGGGTCTGTCCGTCGCGTTCTTCGTCGGTGGCCTGTTGATCATCCAGTACCGCGTCGTGCGCCGGTTGGCACCCGAGCGCCTGATCGCCATACCCGTTGCGGCTGGTCTGTGCGCGCTCGGCAACGTGCTCCCGGCGCTGGTGGTCGTTGCTGCAGTCGCCGGCACCTACAGCGTGATGACCGCCATCACCTGGCACCGCTACCGGGCCAACCGGCTGGTGCCCGCTCGCTAGAGCAAGCCGCGGCGTTCGGCGCGCATCGCCACCAGTTCGGTGGTGAGCAGGTCGATGTGCTCGACCTCTTCTGCGGCGAGTTCCTCGTAGAGGATCGCTGCGGCTGGTGTGGACCCGGCGATGCGAGTGCGGAAGTACGCCTCGGCGCGACGCTCGAGATCGATCGCCATGCCCAAGAGATCGAACGGGTCGTCGGCGTTGCGCGTTCCGCCAGCCTGCAGGATGCCCGGGTGCAGGTTGCCATCGGCCCCGGGTGGTGACGGCAGGTGATACCGACGTACGAGCGTCTCGATGTGCTCGCCCTCCATGTTCGCCAGTCGCTCGAACGTGTCGCGCAGATCGGCGTCGTTGGTGTGCGCCGCAGCCGCGACATAGAAGTCGCGACCGCCGAGCTCGATCTCGAACGCCTTGCGGACGGCCTCGCGAGCGTCGTCGTTAAGGGCGGGCGGATCAATCAAGTCGAGTTCGCCGCCGCATGCCGAACAGCGTCCATAGGGGAAGGCAAAGCCGTCACTGCGTTTCGAGCAGCCGGTGCACTTCCAGGTCAGCATCGACTCGGCGCAACAGATGCCATCGTCGCCCTCGTCCATTGGCCGGTGACAGCGCGGACACAGCGCCGTACGCACGTCGTCGGCGACCAGCGCCTGGGCGCCGGTGGCGAGGTACTCGTTGATCGCCGCTGCGGCGCGACGACCGGCACCCATCGCCAGAATGACGGTGGCTCCGCCGGTGACGATGTCGCCGCCAGCGAACACGCCCGGCAGCGACGTGGCCTGAGTGATGGGGTCGGCGGCGACATAGCCGCGGCCGTCGAGGCCCAGCCCGGGTGTGTTGCGAGTGATGATCGGGTTCGGGTTGGTGCCCAGCGCCACGATCACCGTGTCGCACTCGACCTCGAGCGTCTCGCCGGTGCCGAGCGGTGTGCGCCGACCCCATTCGTCTGGTTCGCCCAGTTCCATCCGCTCGACGCGGACGCCGCGCACCAACCCTTCGGAGTTGGTAAGCACCTCGAGCGGGTTGTGCAGGAACATGAACTCGACGCCTTCGTCCTCGGCGTGGTGCAGCTCCTCGGCGCGAGCGGGTGCCTCGGCCCGGCTACGGCGATACACACAGCGCACCTTGGAGCCGAGTCGCTTGGCGACGCGCAGACAGTCCATCGCGGTGTTCCCTGCGCCGATCACCACGACGTCTTTGCCGATGCCCACGGGCGTGTCGATATCGGGGAAACGGTCGCCGCCCATCAGGTTCACGCGAGTGAGGAACTCGTTGGCGCTGATGACCCGACCGGCGTTCTCGCCAGGAATGCCGAGGAATGTCGGTGCACCGGCACCGACGCCCAGGAACACGGCGTCGTAGCCCTTGTTGTCGAGCAACTCCTGCACCGTGAACGTGCGCCCGACGACCTTGTCGGTCTCGAACTTGACGCCCATCTCCGCCAGACCGGCCACTTCGCGATCGATGATCTCCCGCGGCAGGCGGAACGAGGGGATGCCATATCGCAGCACGCCACCAGCGACGTGCAGCGCCTCGTACACCGTGACGTCGACACCGGAGCGGGCCAGATCGGCTGCACAGGCGAGACCGGCCGGGCCGGAACCGACGACAGCCACCCGCTTGCCGGTGGGCGCGGCGATTGTCTGGTGGCTACCGACGCCGTGGTCACCGATGAAACGTTCGAGACGGCCGATGGCCACCGGCTCCATCTTGCGCCCGATCACGCACTGTGCTTCACACTGCGATTCCTGCGGGCAGACACGGCCGCACACCGACGGAAGGATGTTCGCTTCGTGGATCACATCGAGCGCAGCGTCGACATCGCGCACCAACAGGTGACGGATGAAGCGCGGAATGTCGATGGAGACCGGGCAGCCTTCGATGCACGTGGGTCGGCGGCACTGCAGACAACGTTCGGCCTCGCGCATCGCCTCGGTGAGTGAGTACCCCAGCGTCACCTCGTCGAACGTCCGTGCCCGGATGCGGGGGTCGCGTTCGGGCATCGGCACGCGGGTGGGTTCGATGTCCTTCAGTTTCTTGTAGGTGCGGCGACCCTCGACGAACAGTTGCTGTTCGACCTGGCAACGGTGCTCGTACTCCTGTGCGGCCGTCTGCTCTTCACCCTTGAAGCGACGCTGGCGGGCAAGCAGTTCGTCGAAGTCGACGGCGTGCGCATCGAAGTCGGGGCCCTCGACACAGGCGAACCGGGTGACACCGTTGATGCTGACGCGACACGAACCGCACATACCGGTGCCATCAACCATGATCGTGTTCAGCGACACCACCGTGGGCACACCGGCGGCACGAGTGGTCTCGGCGCACGCGCGCATCATCACCATCGGCCCGATGGCCACTACCAGATCGGGGCGCCGGGTGGGGTCGGGGCTGTCGACCATCTCGGCCAGCGCATCGGTGACCAGACCTTGGCGGCCGGAACTGCCGTCGTCGGTGCACACGATCACCTCGTCGGCCCATTGGGCAAGGTGGTCCTGCCAGAACGCGAGGTCGATCGAGCGGAAGCCGACGATCGCCGTCGTGCGGTTCCCGGCCTGCTTGAATGCCCGCAACTGCGGGTAGATCGGTGCGACGCCGAGGCCGCCGCCGACGAGCACGACGTGGCCGACATGGTCGATGTCGGTGGGCACGCCGAGTGGACCGACGACGTCGGCGAACTCGTCACCCTCGTGATACTGGTCGCGCATCTCGGCGGTCGAGCGGCCCAGTGCTTGCACCACGAGCGTGATCGTGCCGGCTGCGGCGTCGTAGTCGGCGATCGTCAGCGGAACTCGCTCGGCACCCTCGTGGAGTCGCACCATGACGAACTGTCCCGGTTTGGCCGACCCAGCAATGTCGCGGGCCTCCACGTCCCACAGGAATGTGGAGGGGGACAGTTCTTGGCGACGGACAATGCGATACATCTCAACCGGAGGGTAGGCGCGCACCATTGGTGCTCAGAACGGACCTTGGTCACTACTCCACTCCCTCGGGGCGGTAGGTCGTAGAGTCCGAGGAATGTCCGACATAGCGATCCTCGCGGACGACCTGCGCAAGACGTTCAAGGACGTCGTCGCGGTCGACCACATTTCACTCGCGGTGCCACGTGGCTCGGTGCTCGGCCTGCTCGGGGTGAACGGCGCCGGAAAAACCACGATGGTGCGCATGTTGACCACGGTGCTGAAGCCGACCAGCGGAAAAGGCCTGGTCAACGGATTCGACGTGATGCATCAGCAGCAGGCCGTACGCCGCAGTATCGGCCTCGCCGGTCAGTTCGCAGCGGTCGACGAGAATCTCACCGGCCGGGAGAACCTCGTGCTCGTCGGGCGTCTCAACCACCTGGCCAAAGCGGTCGCCCGCACTCGTGCGGCTGAGTTGCTCGACCAGTTCCGCCTCACCGATGCTGCCGACCGACCGGTGCGCACGTACTCGGGTGGCATGCGCCGACGTCTCGACCTGGGTGCCGCGCTCGTCACCCACCCTCCGATCCTGTTTCTCGACGAACCCACCACCGGGCTCGACCCGTCCAGCCGACTCGACCTGTGGGGTGTCATCGAAGGTCTGGTCAGCGACGGCACCACGGTGCTGCTGACCACCCAATACCTGGAGGAGGCCGACCGCTTGGCCGACAACATCGTCGTCATTGACGGCGGCCTCGTGGTCGCCGAGGGCACTGCCAAGCAACTGAAGTCGCGGCTTGGCGACACGGTGATCGAGTTCGAGTTTCACTCGCCCGCTGACGCCGCCCGCGCCGCCGACGTGCTGGGCAGCGTCACCAGCGCCGGCACGATCGTGCGGGTGGTGATGAGCGAAGGCCCAGAGACGCTGCGTCAGGCGCTCGACCGCCTGTCTGCGGCGTCGCTCGTCCCGGGCCACGTGGCCCTGCGCGAGCCGACACTCGACGATGTGTTCCTCACCCTTACTGGTTCGAACTCGGGAGACCCGTCATGAGCAGTACCGCTCCCAGCTTCCCCGCAATCTCCACGAAACCCGGTGTGGGTCTGGCCTGGGCAGTGCGCGACACGCAGGCGATGATGTGGCGCAACCTCACCATGCTGCGCCGTGTACCGCAGTTGCTGGTGTTCGCCATCGTGCAGCCGCTGATCTTCGTGTTCATGTTCCGCTACGTGTTCGGCGGTGCCATCAGCAGCGTGCCCGGTGTGCCCTACGTCGATTACCTGATGCCCGGCATCTTCGTGCAGACCGTCACCTTCGGGGCGATCAACACTGCCGTTGGTCTGGCCGAGGACAAGAACAAGGGTTTGCTCGAGCGACTGAAGTCGTTGCCGATGAGCCGCAGCGCCGTGCTCGGCGGGCGCGTGCTAGCCGACGCCACCCGCGACATCGTAATTGTGGTGCTGATGCTGACGATCGGCTTCCTGGTCGGCTTTCACACGCACACCAGCGTGCCGAAGGTGATCGGTGGCGTTGCGCTGATGGTGTTGTTCGGTTTCGCGATCTGCTGGATCTTCGCCGTCATCGGCTTGTCGGTCAGCAATGGCGAAGCCGCACAAGCGGCGGCGTTTCCACTGCTCGCACCGCTCACGTTCGCCAGCAATGCCTTCGTGCCCACCAAGTCGATGCCGCACTGGCTGGCCTACTGGGCCGACCGTCAGCCGCTCAGCATCACGGTGCGCGGGGTGCGGGCGCTGATGTTGGGCACCGAGCCCACCAGTTACGTCTGGGGCTCGATCATCTGGTCGCTGGCGATCACTGCGGTGCTCGCCCCGATCGCAGTGCGGCGGTTCCGCAACAGCTGATGTCGCGACTCCGCCCCCACCCGCAATGGGTGGGGGCGGAGGGCGCCCGACGGGCCTGGCAGCGGGCGTTGTCAGGCGGTACGGCGAGCCATCACCCGCAGCGTGATGCCCAACAGACCGAGCATCAGACCGGCTGTCAGCGTGATCGAGGCGGCACTGCCACCACCGGTGGCGGGCAGGCTCTCGCTCTCGACCGAGGTGGTCGGATTGCTGGTGGGGCCCTCGGAGGCAACCGAGGTCGTGGTGGTGCCCACGTCAGTGGACGGCGGGGCATCGGTGGCCGGCGGTTGGGTCACTGGGGGATCGGTCGCCGGGGGATCGGTGGCCGGGGGATCGGTGGCCGGGGGATCGGTGGCCGGAGGGTCAGTGGCCGGCGGTTGGGTCACTGGGGGATCGGTCGCCGGGGGGTCAGTGGCCGGAGGATCGGTCGCCGGGGGATCGGTGGCCGGGGGATCGGTGGCCGGGGGGTCAGTGGCCGGAGGGTCAGTCACCGGAGGGTCCGTCACGACGACGCCACTCACCTTGAACACCTTGGTCTTGGAGTCGTTGGTGGGTGCGTTCGAGTGGTGATCCACATAGGCCTTGTAATGGCCGTCGGCGAGTGTGAACGGCCCGACGCAGAACGAACTGCCGGTACCCACGCTGACGGGGCCGATCACCACGGGGTCATGGGCGTTGGTGCCGTCGGTGACGAACAACCAGCGCTGTGTGCCGCTGTTGAAGTTCTTGCCGTGGACCCAGAACTCCTCGCCGACCTTCGGATCGGTGTCCGAACCGCTGCAGTCGGACTCGACATGGATGCTGATCTCACCTGGGTTGCTCGTCTGGATCTGGTCGGCCTTCGTGGTCATCACTCCGGTGAAACCACTCAGCATCAAACCAAGACCTGCAACTACGAGTCCGTCGGTGAGGAGGCGCTGCCACTTGCTGCTCATGACGTCCTCCTTTCTGTGTGGTTTCAGTGTGCGCCCACTCTCGGTGGCGCGGCCAGGGGCCACAATGGGATGTCATTTGCCGGGAAGCCCTTGCATTTCTTCAACTCACCGAACTCGAGTGTTGCTGTGGCCACCGATGGCGTTCAGCCGTGATGAAATCGTGAAGTTCAATTGCTCTGTTCGCGATGACTTCGTTCCCTTGCAGTGCCGTGGCTGACGGCGCGACAACGAAGTCAGTTCGAACGAGGGAGGCTGTTGTGAACATTCACGCCAAGGTCGGCGACGAGATCGTCGTCGACAACATGAGTGCTGGCCATCCACCGAGAAAGGGTGAGGTACTCGAGGTGGTGGGCGAAGGCGATGCCCAGCACTATCGCGTCCGTTGGGATGATGGCCACACGAGTGTGTTCTTCCCCGCCTCCACGGCGCACGCCGTGCACCTCGCTCGGTGAGCCTGACCGGCGGTGCGGTCAGGCGTCGACAGCAAACTGGCGGACCCGCGCACCCATGAAGTCCTCGAAGTTCTTCCAATAGAACTTGTCGCGGGCCTCAGCGGAGATGTCGCTGGCATCGAGGCTGCGACCGAAGCGCGCAATCGGGTTGCGGCCACCTTCGATGTGTGGGTAGTCCGAGGAGAACATGAAGACGTCGTCGCCGCCCTGCGCGATCGTCCAGCCGGTGTTCTCGTGGCAGAACGGCGTGACTCGTACCTGCCGGCGCACGTAGTCGCTGAGCTTCATGTCGAGTCGCTGCAACCGGCTCTCGTGCTTGACGAACGCGTCCATCGCCGAGTCGAGGAAGTGCAACCAGCCAGGAACCCAGGAGGCACCGAACTCGATGATCCCGACCCGAAGGTCGGGGTGGTCGTGTAGCACGCCGTCGACGAGGAGTGCGGACAGCGACTCCATGACCGGGTGTGGCGTCGAGATGTACTCGATCGACTTGATCGAGCCGTCGCCGCCCAGGAACGACGGTTCGGGGTCGCGCCCGCTGAGGTTGTAGGTGGGTTCGGCGAGCCGTCCTGCACCCAGATGGAAGATCAGTGGGGTGCTCGACTCGGCCATCAGCGCCCACATCGGGTCGAATCCACGGTGCGATGGCGAGTGGTGGCGCGGACAGTCCGCTGGTGCCTGGAGGGCGGCGCAGCCGAGCTCGATCGCCTCCTCGGCGAACTTCACCGAGCGTTCGATGTCGGCCAGCGGTACGTAGCCGACGGGCAGCAGCCGGGGATCGCTCGAACAGAACTCAACCAGCGCGCGGTTGTGGGTGCGGGCGAGGCCGTAGATGAGGTCGAGGTCGTTGCCCTGCTCGGCGGTGCGCAGGTGGAAACGCATGAACGAGTCGAACACGAGCTGGCTGCGAAAACCGAGCAGGTCGAGCGCTCGCGAGCGCTCGCCACCGTCGTAAGCACCTAACGCATTCCAGAGTTTGCGCTCCATCAGCTGCGCGTCGGCATTCGCGGTGAAGTCGGCACCATCACGGCCGCGAAGCGCATTCTCGAACATCTCGATGGTGACGCCGGAGAAGCAGTTGTCACCGATCATCTGGCGCGAGACAGGGTCGGCGAACTCCTTGTAGAAGTCGGGAGACTCGAAAATATGCGAGTCGGCATCGTGATACATGCCATTTCCTGAGTACGACATTCGATTCCCCCTGCAGACACTGCCCGCCCCCGCGACCGGCGACGAGTACGTTAGACCGTCACAAGGGTTTCTCCGCGCTGGATCGCGGAGCCTGAAGAGTCGGGGGTGAATCGTGCTGCGATTCGATGGTGAGGTCGTCGTCATCACGGGAGGCGCTAACGGATTAGGGCGCTCATATGCGCTCGAGTTCGCGCGGCGGGGGGCCGCAGTGCTCGTCAATGATGTCGGGTCAGCACACCAGGGTCTCGCCGCCGAACCGGCGGCGGCACAGCGGGTGGTGGAGGAGATCGTGGCTGCCGGCGGGATCGCGGCTGCGAACGATGTGTCGGTGACGTCCGCTCACGGTGGCGAGGCGATCATCGCTGACGCGCTCGACCGGTGGGGGCGTCTCGACGTCTTGATTCACAGCGCGGGGGTAATGCGTGATCGAACCCTCGCCAAGTTGGAGTTCGCCGACCTCGACGCGGTGCTCGATGTGCATCTGAAGGGCGGCTTCCACGTCGCGCAACCGGCGTTCCGAGCGATGATGACGCAGCCATCGGGCGGTCGGATCGTGATGACTTCCTCCACGTCCGGCTTCTTCGGTGTCTTCGGCCAAGCTGCGTATGCGGCCGCGAAAGGCGCACTCACGGGGTTGTCGCGGGTGATGGCGCTGGAGGGTGCCCGCTACTCGATTCGCTCCAATGCGATCGTGCCGGTGGCGACGACGAGGCTCAGTCGTGGCGCCGACCCCGGTGCCTCGCGCCCGCCGGAGGATGTGGCGCAGTTCGTGGTGGCGCTCTGCCACCGCAGTTGTGCGGCCACGGGCATGAACTTCGCCGCAGGCGGTGGCTGGGCCGGCCGGATGGGCGTTGAGGTCGGGCCCGGGTTCGCGCTGCCAGGTGGCACCGCGGAGGACATCACTGCGAACTGGGATCTGGTGCAACGACTCGGCTTCGAGGAGATGGCCGACGGATTCTCCATCGGTCCCTACATCGACGAGCGCTTGCACGAGGGCTGACCCAGCCCTCAGGTGATCGCCAACTGACCGTCGACGGCGTCGACGGTGATGGTGTCGCCATCGCCGACCTGCCCGCCGAGGATCATCAGCGCAGCCGGATCGGCGAGTTCGCGCTGGATGACCCGCTTCAGCGGCCGGGCACCGAACGACGGGTCGTAGCCCTCGTGGGCCAGCCAGTCGAGGGCGACATCGGTGATCGACAACGTGATCCGCCGTTCAGCCATGCGCACCCGCAGACGCTCGATCTGGATGGTGACGATCCGTCGCAGGTCGTCCTCGGTGAGCGCCCGGAAGCGGATGATGTCGTCGACGCGGTTGATGAACTCGGGCTTGAAGAACGTGGAGGGATCGCCGGCCAGGTTGCTGGTCATGATCAGCACCACGTTGGTGAAGTCGACCGTGCGGCCCTGGCCGTCGGTGAGGCGGCCGTCGTCGAGCACCTGCAGCAGCACGTTGAACACGTCGGGGTGTGCCTTCTCGATCTCGTCGAGCAGGATCACGCAGTACGGGCGGCGCCGCACGGCCTCGGTGAGTTGGCCACCCTCGTCGTAGCCCACGTAACCGGGGGGCGCGCCGATCAGGCGGGTGACGGAGAACTTCTCCATGTACTCACCCATGTCGATGCGCACCATGCTCTTCTCATCGTCGAACAGATACTCGGCCACAGCCCGGGCCAGCTCCGTCTTGCCGACGCCCGTGGGGCCGAGGAACATGAACGAACCGATCGGTCGGTTGGGGTCGGACAACCCGGCCCGTGAGCGGCGGATCGCGTTGGCCACGGCAGTGACCGCGTCGTCCTGCCCGATGACTCGCTGGTGCAACTGCTCTTCGAGGTGTACCAACTTGGCCATCTCGCCCTCCATCAGCCGGCTGACGGGCACACCTGTCCACTTGCTGACGACCTCGGCGATGTCCTCCGCGTCGACCTCCTCTTTCAGCATCCGGGTGCCGGATTGTGTCTGGTCGAGGTGGGCGGTGGCCTCGTCGATGCGCCGCTCGAGCTCGGGAATGCGGCCGAAGCGAATCTCGGCAGCGATGTTGAGATCGGTCTCGCGTTCGACCTGCGTGCGCAGACCCTCCAACTCTTCCTTCAGCGAGCGGATCGCGTCGATCGCCTGCTTCTCGTTCTCCCAGTGCGATTTCATTTCGTGCGCTTGCAGGTTCAGCAGCACCAACTCGTCGACCAAGGCCTCCAGCCGCTCTTTCGACGCCGTGTCGGTCTCCTTGGCGAGTGCGACCTCTTCGATCTCGAGCTGCAGAATGCGCCGTTGCACGACGTCGATCTCGGTGGGCACCGAATCGATCTCGATCCGCAGCTTCGATGCGGCTTCGTCCATCAGGTCGATTGCTTTGTCGGGCAGGAAGCGGTTGGTGAGATAGCGGTTCGACAGCACGGCCGCGCTGACGAGCGCGGAGTCCTGGATGCGCACGCCGTGGTGCACCTCGTAGCGCTCCTTCAGGCCGCGCAGGATGCCAATCGTGTCCTCCACCGTTGGTTCGCCGACGTACACCTGCTGAAAGCGCCGCTCGAGCGCAGGGTCTTTCTCGACGTACTTGCGGTATTCGTCGAGCGTGGTGGCACCGATCATGCGCAACTCGCCGCGGGCGAGCATTGGCTTGATCATGTTGCCGGCGTCCATCGCGCCCTCGGCCCCGCCCGCGCCGACGATCGTGTGCAGTTCGTCGACGAACGTGATGACCTCACCAGCAGCGTCGGTGATTTCCTTCAGCACGGCCTTCAACCGCTCTTCGAACTCTCCGCGGTACTTCGCGCCGGCGAGCATGCTGGCGATGTCGAGGCTGATCAGGCGCTTGTTCTTCAGTCCCTCGGGCACGTCGCCGTCGGCAATGCGGCGGGCGAGGCCTTCGACGATGGCGGTCTTGCCGACACCGGGCTCGCCGATCAGCACGGGGTTGTTCTTGGTGCGGCGCGACAGCACCTGGATGACCCGGCGGATCTCGTCGTCGCGGCCGATCACCGGATCGATCTTGCCGTCGCGGGCGCGTTGCGTGAGATCCTGCCCGTACTTCTCCAGCGCGGCGAAGTTCTCCTCCGGGTTCTGGCTGGTGACGCGGTGGCTGCCGCGCACTTCCTTCAATGCCTGCAGCAACTCTTCGCTGCCGATTCCCAACCGCTGGTTCATCGCCAGCAACAGGTGCTCGACCGACAGGTAGTCGTCCTTCAGATCCTTCTGGTACTGCTGGGCGTTCTGCACCACGTTGTCGAGCTCGCGGCTCATCCGCGGCTCGCTGCCGCCGTAGGCCTTGGCCAGTTTGGCCACGGCCTCGTCGGCCTTGTTGCGCACCATCAGCGGTGCCTGGCCCAACTTGGCGAGCACGGCAGGCACGATCGTGTCGTCCTGGCGTGTGAGTGCAGCCAACAGGTGATCGGGCGTGAGTTCTGGGTTGCTCAGTGCCTTGGCCTGGTCGATGGCCGCGGCGAAGGCTTCGTTGGTCTTGAGAGTCCACTGTTTCGGATCGAACGCCATGGCCACACCATAGCCGCCGTTCCTGAAATCCTGCTACGTCACGTATCAACTTTTATGAGCGGACTGCGGCAGTCATCACGTCGTGGAATCGTGGCCAGCAGGCGGCGATCCAGGCCGGGTCGTCGTCGGCGAACGCCGCCCGCACCTGGGCGCGCACGGCAGGTGCATCGGGACCGGTCGGGTCGCCATGGGAGTGCAGCCACGCATCCGCGCGCAGCGATTGCAGCACTGTCACCGGGTCGACCGTTCCGTACTCGATGGTGACCGGGGTGACTTCGGCGTGTGGCGCCAACTGATCGGCAACGTTCATCCAGTCGCCGGCCAGCACTGCCGACACGCTGTCGCCGGCCAGCATCGAGCGCACGTCGGTCCACCGCTCCGCCGCTCGGTCGAACAGCGGATCGCCGGGTGCCGCACTGGCGATCAACTCACCGACACCCCACGGACCGAGACCGGTGTGCAGGTCGATGATCGCCACCGAACGCGCCGCTGCCAGCGCTGAGGCGCAGAACTCGCGCAACCAGCGGTGCGACCACACGGGGCCGGTGCCGCCATAGAACACACCATTGGGGTACGAGTACTGACCGCAGCTCACCACCTCCTGCAGCCGCTCGAACCCCCACTCCATGGCGTAGGTGAGCAATACCTCGGTGGTGCGCTGCTGCTCGGCGGCGGACCACTCACCAGGCACCAGCAGTTCGGCCAACAGGTCGTAGCCGGGGTTGGCGGGAACTGGCTGTGACCAGTCGACGAAGTTGCGGTTCAGATCGACGTTGTCCTCGTTGACCCGTCGCACCCACGCCATGCCGTACGGGTTCAGCGCGTGCACGTGCACGACCCGAACACCGGCTGGACGTTCATCGGCTCGCGCCGACAACCACCGGGTCTGCAGCGCAGAACCGCAGTAGCCCTCGACACCGTGGGTCGCCGAGACCACGAGCACCACGTGCTCGGCATCGGCGGGGCCGAGCTCGGCAACGTCGACCGCCAGTGGTTCGCCGCCCGGGCCGAGCAGTGGGTGCGCGAACGACGTGACCGTGGCGCCGGCGACTCGCGCCGCATCGAGGAACGCGGCGCGAGCGATCGGGTAGGTCGGGCTGAGATGCATCCGCTCAGTCTCTCAGCGGCGCAGGAGGTCCTTGGCGATGTGCGTGATCTGAATCTCGTCGGTGCCGGCGTAGATCTGCAGCACCTTCGCGTCGCGAGCCAACTGCTCGACCCGGAACTCGCTCATGTAGCCGTTGCCGCCATGCAACTGCACGGCTTCCAGCGCCACCTCGGTGGCCGCACGGGCGCTGTACAGCTTCATTGCCGATGCCTCGGCGAGCGTCATCGAATGGCCGATGGAACTCATCTCGATCGTGCGGAACACCAGGTTCTGCACGTTCATCCGGGCGACTTCCATGCGGGCCAACTTGTCCTGGATCAACTGGAAGTCGCCGATGCGCTTGCCGAACTGCACGCGGTCCTTGGCGTACTGCACGCTCAACTCCAGGCACTCTTCGATGATCCCGAGGGCCATCGCGGCAACACCGGCACGCTCTTGCATGAACGTCGTCTTCGCGCCGTCACGACCACCGGACGACACATCCTCGGTCTCGCCGATGAGACGGTCGCGGCCGACGCGCACATCGTCGAGGAACAGCTCACCCGTGGGCGACGAGTGCATACCCATCTTGCGTAGCGGCTTGGACTGCACGAACCCGGGCATGCCACGGTCGAGCACGAAGGACAACACCTTGCGCTGCTCGGGCGGGTTGCCCTCGTCGAGCTTGCAGATGAACACGGTGGTGTCGGCGTAGGGCCCGTTGGTGATGAACGTCTTCGAGCCGTTGAGGATGTAGCCGTCGCCGTCGCGGCGGGCCGTGGACTTCATCGAGCCGAAAGCGTCGCTGCCCGAACCGGGCTCGGTGATCGCCCAGGCACCGATCTTCTTCATCGTCAGCAGGTCGCGCGCCCAGCGCACCTTCTGTGCGGTAGTGCCCTTGGCCAGGATGGCTGCAGAGGTGAGCCCCATGCTGACACCCATCGCTGTCACCATGCCGGGGCACACCCGGCACAGTTCGATGGTCGGAATCAGCGTCAGCCCCGAGCCGTCGCCACCCTTGGGTTCCTTTTGTTCGGCCGCGGTACCGGCCTGCTCGCGCGCGATCTGGCGGTCGAAGCGGTCGCCCGCCATCGCGTCCATCCCGAAGGTGGCGAACATCTTGCGCAGGATGTCGTAGGGCGGCAGGTCGCCATGTTCGAGTTCCTCGACGTGGGGACGGACCTCCTCGTCGATGAAACGCTTCACGGCGCCGCGCACCATCTGCTGTTCGTCGGTCCAGTCGATCATCGCCATCCCTCGCTCTCGCGCCGCACCTCGGCGCCAACAGCGATGGTAGGTCAGCGACCTGCGAGTGCGTTGGCCTCGGCGCGCTGGATGCGCTTTGCCCGGCCCTGCAGGATGCGCGCCATCAGCGAGAAGGCGACGATGCCGATGATGCCCGCCATCGTCAGCAGCAGGACCATGTTGCTGGTGTCGCTGCCCACCATGAAGCCGTGGATCGTGACCATCACGAACAGCGCGTAGGACGTGAGGTGGATGGCGTGCCAGATCTTCTTCGGGATGCGCTTCATCATCCACGAGGACACCTGGATGACGATCATCAGGTACAGCGCGTAGATGCCCCAGTTCATGGCAGCACCGACGCCGGCCCCTCCCATGCGCTCTTGGGTCGCTGGCCGAAGCGCGCCGGGCACGAACAGTTCCTTGAAGGTCGGGGCCATCCACTTGTCACCCAGCAGCAGCAGGATGTGCACGACCGTGGTGACGATCGACAGGACGCCGAGGTAACGGTGCAGGTCGAGCAACCATGCCGGTCGGTCGGCCGGCTTCAGCATGCGCGTGATCAGCAGGATGCCCCACAGACAGGTGGCGGCCAGCACGACCCAGGCCACGATGCCGCTGGCACGCGACAGGTACCAGTAGGAGTGTTCGTTCATACGAGGAAGTCTTTCAAAGTGTTCGTACGGAGTACGTCACCGGACTCGGTGACGATCAGGCCGGCGAGGAGGATCCCGTCGAGCCAAGCGATGGCTGCTTCGGCGGACATCATCATCGCAGCTGTGGCACATACTTCGGCGGTGGCCGCGTCGTTGGCGATCACCGTCGCGCTGACGATGCCATGTCGAGCGGGTTGGGAATGAACCGGGTCGATGAGGTGGTGCGCAGTGCTGCCGTCGGCCGTGGTCCACTTGCGTACAGCGGTGCCCGAGGTGGCCGCACCGCCGGTGACCAACCGGAAGACAGCGACGTGCGCTGGCGGGTGGTGGGGGTCTTCGACGCCCATGATCCAGAGCGGCTCGCCCGTTGGATCGTCAGCGGGACGACCGAGCACGGCGATGTCGCCGCCGACGTTGACGACGACTCCGGCGGCGCCGCCCTCCATCAGTTCCTCGGCCACGATGTCGGCCGCGAAACCCTTGCCGATGCCGCCCAGATCGATCGCGCTGAACTCCGGCACGGTGATCGTGGAGGCCGCGTAGTCGAACCGCACGAGGGCGCTCTGGCCGATCAGCGTGCCGGGCACGATGGGGGCGAGAGAGTCGTCGACGGTGCTGCGCGTGTAGCCAGCGGCCAGCAGCGCCGGCAGCATGGTGATGTCGAAGCGACCCTCCGTCTGTCGGCATGCATCGAGGGCGCGGGCGACGATCGCGAGGGTGTCCTCGTGGACCACGACGGGATGCCCGGCGGCCTGGTTCGCACGGGTGATGTCGCTGTCGCTGCGGAAACGACTCCACAACGACTCCAACTCGCGCAAGCGGAACTCCGCCCGATCGAGCATCTCGACGGTGCCACCGTGCACCTGCAGGATCGCAGTGCTCCCCATCACCCGCAGTTCGCGTTCAATGGGTTGGGAACTCATGGTGTGATTCTGTCGGGTGGTGACCCGTGGTCAGCACTTACCCTGCTGATGCGACCAGGGACTGCACTTCGTGGTCGTGGCCGGAGCCGGAGGTGCGGTGGTGACCGGAGCCGCAGTGGGCGGCGGGGTCGGGGCGGCAGTGACCGGGGGTGCGGTGACCGGGGCAGCGGTGACCGGAGTGCCAGCGACCGGCTTGGTCGTGGTCACGGGTGCTGCCGCAGGCTGACCAGCCTTGGGGGCCGTTGCCGGGGCGGCAGTGACGGGTGCACCGGCCACAGCCGGAGGGGCGGTGGCCGCCGGAGCCGCCGGAGCCTGACCGACGGCCGGGATGGTGAGCACGACGGTGCCACCGGGCACCACGGTGTCAACCGAGCCGGGAACGGTGGTGGCGACGGTGGTGAGCGCCGGGTCGGCGTAGAGCGTGGTGGGTGCCACGAGCGACGGGTCGACGTAGGCGGTGGGAACCTTGGGCTGATTCGCAGCGGCGATCACGGTGGTGAGGCCGAAGATTCCCGAGGCGGCCAGGCCGGTGACGGCGATGCGGGCGCCAGCGGCGATGTGCGGGTGACCCTTCTTGCCGCGAGTGGCGTTGGTGCGAGCCGTCGCTGCCGGGCGGGCGGCGACGGGGCGGGCCGCGGCTGCCGGTGCAGCGCTCTGGGCGGGTGCGATCGGCGGGGCCGGGATCTGTGCCTGCTGGGCAACCGGTGCCGCCCAGATGGTGGTCGGTTGGCCGGTGGCGGCGGTGGCTGAGCGGGGGGCGGCGTTGGAGGTCGTGGCCACGGGGGCCTGACCGCGCTTGGCCCGGATGGCGGCGAGGCGTGCGGCTTGGTCCTGGTCAGTCATCTTCGTTCTCGTCCTCGTGGTCGCCGTGGTGGCCATCACTTTCGTGATGTGCGGGGCTCGGCTTGGTGGTGGTGGTCGTGGTGGGTGTCGCCGCGGCGATGTGGACGGTGGTGGTCGGCGGCGGCGTGCGTGCCGGTGCGACCGTCGGCACCGGGGCCTCGGTGACGACCGGGGCCTCAGTGACGACCGGGGCCTCAGTGACGACCGGGGCTTCGGTGACGATCGTGACCACGATCGGGTCGGCGGCGACCGTGGTGGTGGTGGCGCCGGGAGCCTCGACGTTGGTGACCGAGACGACGATGTCGACGCCCACCAGGTCGGCGCTGAAGGTGACGAGCTGCTGTCCGTCGGTGAACTGGACTTCCACGTGTGGGGCGTCGGTGGTGGCCCCGACGAACGTCCAGCCGGTGCCGGGGTGTGCATCGAGTGCCGTCAGGTTGGTTCCGTCGGACTGGATCGTGACCAGGCCGGCGACGCCGATCTGGTAGGTGATCGAGCGAATCGCTGCGGGGGCGTTGGATTCAGCTGCGGGTGCGCTCTCGGCGGAGGCGCTGCTGATGACGTTGACGCCGGCGTATGCCAAACCGCCGGATCCGGCGATTCCTGCCATCGTGATTCCTGTGAGCCAGGTCTTGTTCATCTTGCTGTTCTCCTGAGGGGGTTGGTCTCGATGACCAGATTGAACCGGATGGCCCTCCAAGGGAGCTCCACACGACATCCTTGAATCGTCGAAGTGTTGGCCAACCTTGAGTGCGGGTTGCCTGATTCACGTCAAGACAGTGTCAAGACAGTCCCGCACAGTGAGTCCTGAGCGTTTCCGCAGTCGCAACCCCCTCGCCTAACCTGCGCTGCAACGATGGAGGGGCGATGCAGACTCGGGTGTTGGGCCGTTCAGGGATGAAAGTCAGTGCGTTGTGCCTTGGCACGATGACGTTTGGCAAGGAAGCCGACGAGGAGGCGAGTCGAGCGATCATCGACCGTTACCTCGCTGCTGGCGGCAACTTCATCGACACGGCCGACGTCTACAACCGTGGCGTGTCCGAGGAGATCATCGGCCGCGCGCTGGGCGCACGACGCGACCGGATCGTGCTGGCCACCAAAGGGCGACTGGCGACCAGCGACGATGTGAACGACAAGGGTGCCGGTCGTCGGCACCTCACTCGCGCACTCGACGCTTCGTTGCGCCGTTTGGGCACCGACTGGATCGACCTGTACCAGGTGCACTGGCCCGACCCGACGGTTCCGCTGGACGAGACCCTGAGCACACTGGATTCATTCGTGCGTTCCGGCAAGGTGCGTGCGGTGGGGCTGAGCAACTACCTCGGGCAGGATCTGCAGAAGGCGATCGATCTGTGCGATCGGTACGGCTGGGCGCCCGTCTCGTCGCACCAACCGCAGTATTCGTTGCTGTTCCGCGAGATCGAGCTCGACACGTTGCCGCTGTGTCACAGCGAGCACATCGCCGTGTTGCCGTGGAGTCCACTCGGGGGTGGGGTGCTCACCGGCAAGTACGCGGGTGTCGAGGTGGTGCCCGAGGGAACGCGCGTCGCTGCCGCGCCACCCAAGTTGCAAGCGAATCAACTCAGCGAGCACAACCTCACTGTTGCTCGTGCCGTGGGTGAGGTGGCAGCCGACCTCGGTCGCACATCTGCCCAGGTGGCGTTGAACTGGGTGCTGCATCGGCCTGGCGTCACCGCCCCGATTCTCGGTGCCCGCAGCGTCGCCCAGCTGGACGACAACCTGGCGGCAGAGGGTTGGCAGCTCGAGGCGGCTCACCTGGAGCGGCTCGACCGCGCCAGTCGCAAGGTGTTGCCCTACCCGCACGATATGTACCGCATGATCAACCGGTGACCTCGAGCGATTCGCGGATCGAATGGGCGGTGGCCCGGCTCCCGGCGCTGCGCTCGCGGAACTTCCGTCGGTATATGGCGGGTCAGGTGGCGTCGATCGCCGGTACGTGGCTGCAGTCAGTCGCCCTGGGTTGGTTGGTACTGAAGCTCACTCACGACGGTTCTGCCGTCGGCCTGGTGACGGCAGCCCAGTTCGCCCCGGCACTGATCCTGGGTGTGTGGGCGGGTGCCGTCGCCGATCGCTTCGATGCTCGCCGGGCGGTGATGGGGCTGCAAGTCCTGCTCGGTGCGCAGGCCGCCTCGCTGGCGGTGCTGGTGTTCACCGATCACGCATCGCTGTGGTCCCTGTGTCTGTTGGCAATGGTGCAGGGTGTTGGCAACGCGTTCGACCAACCGTTGCGCCAGGCGCTGATGAACGAGACGGTCGGTGATAGGGAGCTGCCCAACGCCATCGCGACCAACAGCATGCTGGTGCAGATTGGCTTGATCCTTGGACCGTCGCTGGCGGCGGTGCTGATCCCCACCGTCGGTATCGGGTGGTGTTTCGCCGTGAACGCGGCGTCGTACGCGGTCATGTTGGTGGCCATTCGCTCCATCCGGCCCGACGAAATGGTCCGCCGACCCCGGTCGAAGGGAGCTGATGCATCGGTACGCGCCGGGCTCGTCTATCTGCGTCAGCGCCGCGACATTCGCTTGTTGCTCGTGGTGCTCGCAGCTGGATCGATGCTTGCCTACCGACTCGAGGTCGTCTTGCCGGTGCTGGCCAGCCGCGACCTGCACGGTGGCTCGGCGCTGTTCGCGGTGATGACTGCGTCGCGCGGCTTGGGTGCGCTTGGGGTCTCGCTGTACCTCGCGTCACGCATCGGTCCGCCACCCTTCCAGTTCATGCGTCGCATGGGCCTGGTGATGGCGGCAGGGTTGGGGCTGATGGCGGTCCCGTTCACCCCCGTGGTGTTGGTGGCACTGGTGCCTGTCGGGCTGGGCATGTTGGGGTCGGTTGGTTCCACGCTCGCGCTCACACAACTGTTGGCCAGCCCCGAGTTCCGTGGTCGTGTGGTGGCCGTGTGGTTCGTGGTGATGAACGGTGGTGTGGTGTTCGGGGCGTTGTTCACCGGTGCGCTGGTCGAACACCTCGGCACGCGTGAGACGGTGTTGATCGGCGCAGGCACGATGCTGGTGTTGTGGGCGATACTCGGTCGTTCTGCGCGTGTCCTTGAAATGCGCACCGACCATTTGACGGCGGCATCCGCAACTGGCAACGTCTCGCCATCCGCACGCGAAGGAGATCTGGAATGAACGACTGGTTCGAGGCCTACTTGGCCTCATGGGGCACGCTCGACGTCGACCAAGTCGCCTCGTGGTTCACCGACGATGCGGTGTATTTCGACATGACGATCGGTCACGGTGCCCACGGAATCAGCCAGGTGCGCAAGTTTGCGGCGGCCTCGTTCAAGAACGTGCCCGACGCTCGTTTCGAGTTCGTGCGCGGGCACGCTGACGATACGGGTTACTCCATCGAGTGGATCATGCAGCCGATGAACGTGCCGGGTGTGTCGGTAGGTCGCCTGCGCGACGGCAAGATCTGTGAGAACCGCGACTACTGGAACGGTGCTGCGTACAAGGTGCCGAACACCTGAGGAGTGCCGACCTCAGCTGGCGACGGCGTAAGGGGTCGCGTCGATCGATGCCACGGCCGTGGTCGGCCGCGTCGGGAGCGCCCGCGTACACGTCACGATGATCACTTCCGGTGTCGCATCTGGACGCTTGGCAACTGCCCAGTGAGCGTCCACGTGAGTGTTGGCGATCTCGAACTGTGTATCGAGGAAGTCGGTATCGCCACCCAGTAAGCGGTCCCACGCAGCGGTGTCACCGATGATCGAGGCGAACTCGGGCCCGAACCACGAGTTGGCGGCAAGCAGCGTGCCGTCGGTGCTGAGGGCGGCGGCGCCCACTGACACTCCGGCGAGTCCGGACAGCAGGCTGTCGAGTTGAGCGGCCAACTGCGTCGGATCGATGGCGAGCACCACCTCGACGGCGCGATGGATCGAGCTGCGCGCTTTCCAGCCGGCGCGGGCAGTGGCCAAACGAGTGTGCGCAGCTGCAGCCCAATCGGCCAACTCGCGAGCGCAGGCCTCGGCCTGGTCATCGAACGCCCAGCCGGCCCGGCTGCGGGTGATCGTCAGCAGGCCCACCACGGCGCCGCCGGCGTTGCGGACGGGCACGGCGAGCAATCCGAAGAAGCGGAGTTGGTCGCCGTATTGCAGGAACTCGCGGGGAATCATCCGACGGGCGGCATCTTGCCGCAAGAAGTCGACTCGCTGTATTCCGCCATCACGGAGTGCCTCGAGTTCGTGGTCATCCAGTGACAAGGGCAGGGGTGAGTCCTGGATCGCGGCCAGCAACGAGTGGGCGGTGGGGTCGAGGTGCGCAACTGCTGCTGTTCGCAGCGCTGCTCCGTCATCGGCCAGCAGGCGCAGCACGCATCCGTCACCGATCTCGGTGATCGCGTGGCGCACGATGCGGTCGAAGACCGGTTGTGCGGACAGGGTCGTGCGGTCCAGCATCAATGCCAGATCAGCGCGCAACGCCTCCAACGGACTTGTCGCGTGTTGGTCGTGCTCGCCGATGAACTCGCCTTCGGAGGAGAGTTCGGACAACTCGTGGCGGTGGCGGCGGAACTGTTCGATCGCCGCTTCGCTGACCTCATACGTGGCGCCAAGTTTGACCGCCACCAGTTCGCCGGAACGCACGTAGCGATAAGCGGTCTGGTAGTGCAGGCCAAGTCTGCGAGCTGCTGCTTTGAGGTTCATCGTGTGTGCCTGTCGATACGTCTGCTGCACCGCATCGCTGCGCTCAGACTATCACAGAATATAAACACAGAAAATGAATAATGCAAGCAAAGTAGTGTTGTCAACACGATGGGTGGTGAAACGGTGGTCGGGTGCTACTGGACGGCGACCAGCTCCCCACCAGCCGGGATGCCGAAACAGTGCTGCAGATGTTGGTGGCGCGCAGTCCGCTCCGCGTGCGAGGGCGCTAGAACGCGCTGCGGTGATGTCCGCCGTCAACGGCGATGTAATGACCGTTGACGTATCCGGCGAGATCGGAGCACAGGTACACGATCGTCGACGCGATCTCTGCAGGGTCGCCGGCACGACCGGCGGGGACCCCCGCCGTGTCGATCAACCATTCGCGCCGCGCATCGTCGGTTGCCAGACCCTCGTGAGTCTCCAGATAGTGAGTGGTGGTCGTCGTCGCAATCCACCCAGGGGCAATCGTGTTGAACGTGATGCCGTGGCGGGCGTACTCGTCGGCGACGCTCTTCAGCAGGCCCACGGTGGACGGTCGCGTGGCATTGGCCACCGTGTGCGGCGGTTTGTTCACCGGTTCCTTGGCGGTGGCCGACCCAATGTGCACGTACCGGCCCCAGCCGGCGGCTTTCATCGCTGGCAGTACCGCATGCAGCATGTACACCTGGCTCATCGTGTAGGTGCGATAGGAGTCGACATAATCCTCGAGGCGGGTGATCTCGTCGAAGAAGCCGCGCACGTGGAAGTCGGCCTGAGTGATGACGATCTCCGGCGGCCCGAAGTGGCGCGTGCATTCATCGACCGCGTGTCGGATGCCATCCTGCGTCGACATATCGGAGGGAATACCTGCGGCCACGCCGCCGGCTGCCTTGATCGCGGCCACGACGAAGTCAATGTGCTTGGCGCCGCGAGCCACCACGGCCACGTTGCAACCCTCGGCCGCCAACATCAGCGCTGCCTGTTTGCCAATTCCCTTGCTGCCGCCCACAACCAGCGCGGTGCGTCCGGCGATTCCAAAGTCCATGTGTATCCCCACTTGTCGAGCAGCACATCGATGTACTGCGGCGCCCCCGTGCGCAGTGAACCCTAGGGCGTGGAACCGATCCGGGCCAGCTTCGGGTGCTCACGAAGGCCGTCGTAGACTTTGTTGCGTGGAACAGTCGGCTGAGTACTATCGGGCGCTTCTCGACCGGGCCGACGGAATCCTCACGATCCTGAACCCCGACCTGTCGTGGCGAACTTCCACCGGTCGCGGCACGCTGGAGATGGGCTATCCGCAGGGGTTCGACCCCGAGGGAGGAGTGTTCTCCCTGTTGCACCCCGACGATATCGAGCAGGGCTTCGCCGGGCTGCAGGAACTCGTCGCGATGGGTCCGGGAGCGACCCGCGTTGGCCAGGTGCGCATCCGCGCGAAGAGCGGCCGGTATGTCGAGTTCGAGATCCACGGCACGAATCTGATCGGCCTCGCGCCCATCGACGGCGTGGCCGTACAAGCCATCGACGTGTCGGCGCTGCGCAGTGCGGAGATCGAACTGTGGCGCAGCGAAGAGCGGTATCGCGAACTGGTCGAGAACATGATGAACGGTGTCTGGATCATCGGTCCGGATGGTCGCACCGTCTTCGCCAATCCGCGGATGGCCACGATGCTGGACACACCGCTGCACGACCTGCTGGAACGTTCGGTGTACGACTACGTCGACGACGAACAGAAGAACGTGATCGCCCAGTATCTGGCGCGGCGCCAGGCTGGCCTGTCCGAGACATATGAGCTGTGCCTGCGCTCCGCGAACGGGGTGCCCGTGTGGGTGTTGGTGTCCACGACCCCCCTCGCCGCCGATGGACCGTTCCGGGCGTCGGCGTCGGTGCTCACCGACATCACCGCGTTGAAGCGGGTGGAGTTCGAACTCGACAACGCACGTCAGCGAGCTGAGGAGAGCAGCCGTGCGAAGGGTGCGTTGCTGTTCCGTATGAGTCACGAGTTCCGTACGCCGCTGAATGCGGTGATGGGGTTTGCCCAACTGCTCGAGCGGCTCGTTGACGGTGCGGCTGCCGACTATGTGCAGCGCATCGCGAAGGCGGGCACCCGACTTGTGGCGCTGGTCGGCGATCTGGACGCGCTGCGGCTCAACGAGGTCTCGCCCGCCAGCTCGATGGGGTTGGTCACCCTGGCTGCGAGCACCGAGCAGGTGTTGGCCAAGATGTTGCCCGCAGCCCGCCACGCCGACGTCACGTTCCTCACCGGCGAGGTGCACGGCCGTGTCACCGCGGATCCCGTCCGACTCGAGCAGGTGCTGACCAACCTCGTCACGAACGCGATCGGCGCCAGCCCGGTTGGGGGTGTCGTGACCATCTCCACTTCGGTGAACGACGGACGCGTCCGGTACTCCGTTGCTGATCAGGGGCGCAGTCTCACTGTGGCCGAACAGGAACGGGCATTCGAACCGTTCGCCGACCCGGCAGTCGACGGGCGGCGTTCGTCGGTGCTGCTGCCGTTGATTCGCTCAGCGGTCGCCACTCTGGGCGGGGCGACGGGTGTGGAATGCCCACCTACGGGTGGTTCGGTGTTGTGGTTCGAGTTGCCGCTGGCCTGAACGGCCGGGAACTCAGCCGAACTCGGCGAGTCGGCGCACGACGCGGTCGGCGAGCGGGCGGGGCAGGTCGAGCGAACGTAGGAGCAACTCGCTGATGCGCTTCACACGCTCGGATGCCTGTGCCGAGTCCATCGCGCGCACATCGACCACCACGGTCTCGAGTTCGCAATCGTTGTGGAACACTCGCACTCCCTCGGCCGTCAACTCGACGAGCACGGGTGCGGAGCCGACCGGAATGTCGCGGGCGACGCTGGCGCTGCGGGCGGCCGCAGGGCGCGGACCACGGCGGCGCTTTGTGGGCTGATTGTCGACACCAAGGGTGGTTCCCAGCACGCGGTCGAGTTCGACCAGCCATTCGTGCGGCGGCGTACGAATGCCCTGTTCCCACTTGGCGACGAGCGAGGTACCGATGCCCATCTGCTCGCCAAGTTGGCGTTGCGTCCAGCCGCGCTGCTGGCGGTACTGAGCGATGACGTTGCCGATGGAGGTCTGGGTGTCCTGCATGCCAACACAATAGCACTGATGAGTTACTCAGAACAGCACTGTCTGTGTGTTCTTCGGGTAAATGGCCGCGCTGCGTGTCAGAACGTGTGTGGATTCAAGGCCGGCACACATTCCTCGATGAACGTGTCGATCAGGTCGGCGTCCAACCCAACGGCGTCCTCGGCGAGTAGCGCATCGGCACCGCGCTCGGGATCAAAGGTTCCGTGGTCCACGGCTGCCACATCGAAGATGTGGCACACGGACGTCATCCGCGCCGCCAAGCGGTCGATGTGGCGCACGAAATCTTGGGCCGGCCGGCGGAAGCGGGCAGCCGCGGCAGTGACCTGATCGCGATCGCCGAGGAGCAGCAGCGATGCGCGCTCACACGCGTCCCCCACCAGTGGGTCACCGGCTTCGAGCGCCGCGACGTCGGCGTCGGACAGAGTGAGCATTCCTACTTCGTGGGCACGGGCGGCGGCGCCCAATTGCACCGCAAGTTCGGGAAGATCAAATGCGACGGCCAGTCGCTGGACGAAGTCGCCGACTCGTAGCCCGCGTGCATGAACGTGCGGCAGGCGCGCCTCAAGTGCGTTCAGCAGGGTCGCGATAACGACTGATGTCTGTTCGTCGACGGTCTCGGTCAGCACGGTCAGTTCACGAGCGAGCGTGCGCGCAACCACAGAGGCGGCTTCAAGGTCGTCGTGCGTACGCAGCGCACGTCGCGCCCGGGCACTCAACTCGACCATATCGAATGGCTTCACCAGAAGGTCTTGGGCACCCAACTCCAATGCTCGCACCCGGCGTTCCGGGTTGGCGTCGCCGGTGACGACCAGCACCGGGATGCCCAGCTGATCGCCATGACGCATCAACTCCAGGATCGACATCCCGTCGGCGTCGGGTAGTCCGAGGTCGAGGATCACGAGATCGCAGGTGCCGGCCCAGAGTTCCTCGAGTGCCGCCCGTGCAGTGGCGACGACGATGGAGGACGTGAAACCGATCGCAGACATCGCCTCGCGAACGAGGAAGGCCTGGTCGTCGTCATCCTCCACGATCAGCACGGTGAGTCCGTGTGCCGGCGAGTTGCGGGGAGGGACGTCGCCATCGGTCGTCACGCCCCCATTCTGCCTCGCGTGGCGACCCGGTGGCGACCAGTCCCACCGGATGTCGACGGAAGTCCACTCCCGGTGGCCACAGAACTAACACAGAAAATGCTAAAGTTGAGCCTGAGCAAACCCGAAAACGTGGACATCGGTGTAGCCAGTTCGCGGTCGCAGAACGACCGAGTATCACGGGAAGGGGGCGATCGACGTGTCGCGTCAAACAACCAGCAGTTCAAGAATCCGAAGCTCTGGCGATGCTGGCTTCACCCTCACAGAAATGCTGATCGTCATCGTCGTCCTCGGACTGCTTGCTGCAGTCGTGACGTTCAGCGTTCGGGGCCTCACCGACAAGGCGCGCACATCGAGTTGCGCCGTCGACAAGCACAACATCGAGACGGCCCTCGACAGCTACGTCGCGTTCTACGGCGAACCCGCACCCACGCTGGATGAGGCAGGCCTCATCACCGTTGGAATGTTGGGGAAAGCATCGGTGTTGTGGGACGTGAGCGGCAGGTCCGTCGTACCCCAACCCGGGGCATCCACCACCTGCGTGTGACGCTCAGCGCGGTAGATGGATGGTGAAGACCGCGCCAATTCCGCTCGTGTCGATGGCCGACTCGTCGTTGGCAGGATTCACAACGGTGATGTGTGCCCCCAAGCGGCGGGCAATCGAGCGCACGATCGACAAGCCGCGGCTGGCACCGGGGGCCGTCCCCATCGGTGCATCATCGCGAAAGAGCGGTGCCAGTCGTTCCGGCGGAACACCAGGGCCGGCGTCGGTGATCGCGATGCGGAGTTCTTCGGGGGTCTCGCGAACGGTGACCTGCACGGTGCCACCGCTTGGGGTGTGACGAATGCCGTTCGACACGAGGTTCTCAATCAGCTCGAACAGGCGGAGCGCGTCGGTGTGCACCTGCACGGCGATCCCCGGCTCGATGACCAGCGTGACACCGCGCACCTCAGCAATCGGTCCGGCGACGATGGCCACCCGCTCGAGCACGGTTGCCAGCGCGATGGGCTCTCTCGGACGCACACGGTCGTCATGCAATGTCGCGAGGTCGGCGAGGTCGCCGACGAGGTCGACCATCAGGTCAGCGCTGACGCTGGCGTGGTGCAAGACCCCGGCGGCCTTCTCCGAGCCGGCGGGGATGAGCCGCAGTAGGTGCAGGTAGTTCACGACCGCATTGAGCGGGTTACGCAGGTCGTGGCTGACGCGCTCGAGCGTTGCGGTGCGTGCCGCAGCTGCTGCCTCGAACGCATCGAGCCGGTACTCCAACGTGCGGTCGTTGGAGATCTGCAGAATGTGGTCACCCTCGCGGGCGGTGGTGACGTCGTAGTGCACGAGCACCGCAGCGTGATCGAGATGCCCGGCTCGGGTGATGGTGTACGGCGCTGGCGTGCCGCCCTTCCAGGCAATCTCCGCCGCGTCGAGCGCGCGGCCGGGCTCAACGAACACATGCGTGGCAAGGGCGCCAACCGTGATGTCCGCTGCCAACGGGACGGACATCGCTGCGCGGTTCAGGTAGACGATGATGAGATCGACGATCCGACCGTCCTCGAACACAGGGTCGTACAGGTGTACCGCCTGTTGGAGCATTTCGGGGTCGAGGCGGACGACCGGTAGTTGTGGCGATGTGTGCTCAGGCAAGGTCTGCGTCCTCTCATCCGTGATCCTGCCCCAAATCCGTTCGTCGGGTGAACTTTGCCTGCGACCGTCGTGGCGTGGTCAGCCCACCCACGGAAGCGCGACCACCACGGTGGTGCCGATCCGGGTATCGGCGATCGCCACGGTGCCGTGGTGCGCTCGCACCAGTTGATCGACCACGGCCAAACCGATCCCGCTACCACCGATGCCGGAGTCGCCGCGATAGAAGCGTTCAAAGACATGGGCGCGGTCGGTGAGCGCAATGCCGGGTCCGTTATCGCTGACCGACATGGTCGCTGACCCTGTGGTTGGGTCGTGCTCGACGGTGATCGTGATCGTGCCGCCGGTCTGGGTGAAGCGCGCCGCGTTGGTGAGCAGGTTGATGGCGATCTGCCCAAGGCGCGCGGGGTCGCCACTCACGAAGGTGGGGTCGAGTCGGCGGAGCAGATGCTGATGGTTGCCGTCGACGAGCGGCCGCACGGAGTCGGCCGCCGCCTCAGCGACCTCAGCCAGGTTGCACCGTTGAGTCCTCACAGTGGGCCCGGCCAACGCGGCGTCAGCATCGGCGAGCATCGCAAGGTCGTCGACCAGTCGTCGCAAGCGCAGCACGTCGTCGTGCATTTGCACGAAGTGATCCATCGAGGGTTCGGTGATGCCGTCGATCACCTCTTCGCAGCCACCTTGCAACAGCGTCAGCGGTGTGCGCAGTTCGTGGGCTACGTCGGCAGCGAGGTTGCGGCGAGCGACATCGTTGGCCTGCAGCCGGTCGGCCATCGCGTCGAACGCCTGATTCAACGCCCCCAGTTCACCTGGCGCGTCATGTTCGCCGGCGCGAGCATCGGCGTCACCGTCGCCGAGTTTGCGTGCCGCATCGGTGACCCGGCGTAACGGGCGCACGATCCGCCGGGCGATGGGCACGGCGACAGCAAGAGCCACCAACGCGGCGACGATCGAGCCGATCAACACCGTGCCGCTCATCGCATCGCGCACATGCCGTTCCGCGTCGGCCAGCGCGCCGGAGACGAAGGTGACGTGCACGGTGCCCACCGTCCGGCCGTCAACGGTGACGGTCGCGACACGGGTCGGCCCATGAGCGTCGGTGGCCATGTGTGGCATGCCACCCATCGACCCGGTGAGCTCTACGTTTACATCGTTCGCGTCGGTCACAGTCAGCAAGGCACCGGCCTGACTTGCCAACATCACTGCCGAGTGCGTATCGGCACCGAGCCATCCACCGTGCTGCTGGTAATCGAGCGCCAGCGTGTCGGCGATGAGGTCAGTGGTGTCGTGCTGTCGTTCGCGTGCCAACTGGCCAACTGAGTGCCCGTTGCGCCAGAGCGCCATTCCGGCGATGGCGAACACAGCCGCGACAGCGACTGCCACGAACCCGGCGACGAGACGTGCCGCAAGCGGGCTGCGTACGAGTGCGCGGTCAGCAGTCACGGGGGAGCCCCAGCCGGTAGCCGACTCCCGTGACCGTCTGCACGATGACTGGTTGCGACGGATCGGCTTCGATCTTGTGCCGCAGGTTCTTCACATGCGAATCGACGGTGCGTTCGTACCCATCGAACTCGTAGCCGCGCACCCTGTTGATCAACTCGTAGCGCGAGCAGACGCGCCCAGGCTGAGTGGCGAGTGCCAACAGCACACCCCATTCGGTCGGTGTCAGGTCGACGCTGGTACCGCGGACAGTCACTCGTCGGGTGGTCTCGTCGATGATCAACGCTCCACCGCCGAATGATCGGGATGCGTCGGCGACGAGCGCACCCTTACCGCGACGGAGGATCGCGTTCACACGCAGGGTCAGTTCCCGTGGGCTGAACGGTTTGGTCACGTAGTCGTCGGCGCCGGCTTCCAGACCGCGGATCCGGTCGCGCTCGTCGATCTTGGCGGTGAGCATCAGGATCGGTACGTCGCTCGTCCGGCGTACATCGTCGGCGACCTCCTCACCGGAGATGTCGGGCAGTCGCAGGTCGAGCACGATCAGGTCGACGGCGGAGCGACGCACGACGTCAATGGCTTCGGCACCGGTGCCTGCGGTCAGCACTTGATGGCCCTCGTGTTCGAGATAGCGGCGCACCAGTTCACGGATGCGAACTTCGTCGTCGACCACCAGCACCACAGACACGATGACTCCGATTCCTCGTTCTCGTTCGTTGACGGTACTGCGACCGAGCGGCCCCCGTACGAGCACACGATGCCGTCTCGATGTGGAGGAGATGTGGAGACGAGGTGGAGACGATCCGGTCTTCGAGCGCATCTTGGGAGACCGACGCCAGGATCTGGATGCCGGTGCCTACCGTCGGCCACAGGTATCCCACATGGAGGTGCATCGTGCACAACGGCAACTGGAACAACGGAATGGATCACGGCGACTGGGGGTGGATCCCGATGGTGATCATGATGGTCGTCCTCGTGGGCGCACTGATCTGGATCGGCTCTGCCCTGATCAGGAGCAACCGCCACATGCCGGTGTTGTCCGCTCCGGCCTCACCAACGGCCGCCACCCCCTCGGTGGCGCGGTTCACGGCGCAGGAGATCCTGGCCGAGCGTCTGGCTCGTGGCGAGATCGAACCCGATGACTATCGCCAGCGCCTCGAAGCGCTGCGGTCCTCGACGAACGGCTGAGTCGCCGACTGCACGGTGGGTCTGCCTGGCTGTGGCCAGGCAGGCCCACCGTCGGCGTTGCCGCCAGCTTGGTTGCAGCTGAGCGGGTTGCGCGCAGATACCCCCGGGGGTATCCTTCCGATCAGGATTTCCGCCTTGACTCAGGAGCGTTCAACGTGAGTACTGCCCCCGAAGCGTCATTGCCCCTCGGGCACGAACCGTCACACGATCCCGACGAACGTGCCCTGTTCTCGCGTCTGGCCGCCTCGATGGCACGTCACCGCACGGCGGTCATCCTCGTGTGGCTGGTGGTCACCATCGCTGCTGCGCCGTTGGCGATCTCACTGACGAAGGCACTGTCCGGTGCTGGCTGGGACGCAAAGGGTTCGACAGCGGAGAAGGTGCGTGCCGAGCTGCGCAACGACTTCCCGGCGATGGGCGCGGAGAACCCGGTGGTCGTCTATCACCAGGCGACGCCGATCGCCGACGATCCGGCCGGGCTCCAGTCGCTGGTCGCCGAGCTGGCGAAGGGGCCGCGGGTGTTGTCCGTGGTCGATCCGCTGGCGATGCCGCCGGAGGCGGGCATGATCTCGCAGGACGGGATGACGGCGCTGGTGCCCGTCGAGCAGAAGATCGGTGTCGAGGCTGATCGTCCCGAGGCGGCCGGCGAACTCGGCGACTTCGTCGGTGGTCTGACGATCCCGGTTGGCGCGCAGGCTGACGTCGCCGGTGAGTGGCCGATGTGGAGCGACTTCAACAAGATGAACGAGACAGCGCTCCACAAGGCGGAACTGCTCTCGGGACTGCCGACGCTGATCATGTTGTTCGTCGCCTTCGGTGCTGCGCTCGCTGCGGGTATCCCGTTGCTGTTGGCGATCGCCGGTATCGCTACGGGGTTCGCTTCGCTGCACATGCTCAGCTGGATCTCACCGATGTCGGTGTGGTCGATGAACTTCTCGATGATGATCGGTCTGGCGGTCGGCATCGACTACAGCCTGTTCATCGTCTCCCGCTACCGCGAGGAACGCGTCGAGGGCAAGGATGCAATCAAGGCGATCGAGAACGCGATGTCCACCTCCGGGAAGGCCGTGTTCCTCTCGGCGCTGACCGTCGTGCTGTCGTTGTCGGCCGTGTTCCTGGTGCCCGTCATGGTGTTCCAGACGATGGCGTTGGGCATGATCATCTCGGTCATCGCCGTCGCCTTCGCCTCGCTCACATTGCTGCCGGCCGTGCTCGTCGCAATGGGTGACAAGGTGCTCGTCGCTCGCAACAAGAAGGACCCCGACATCGTCGCCGAGGGCCGCTGGGCCAAGTGGACCGGCGTGTCGCTGCGTCGCCCGGGTCTGGTGCTGACCATCGGCCTCGTGCTGCTCGGGGCGCTGATCATCCCCTCGTTCGGGATGAAGCTCGGCATGCCCGGCGCCACTGTCGTCGACAAGGGCCACACCAGCCGTGATGGCTACGACATGCTCGTCGCCGCCTACGGTGCCGGCGCCGCTGGCCCGGCCTACGTCACCGTCGACGCGGCGAACGCGCAGCAGGTGGTCGATGCCGCGCTGGCCACGAAGAACGTGGTCGATGCCCGAGTGGTCGCCCAGCCGGCCCCTAGCGGGCGCGTCGTCGTCAGGGTCATCCCGGGCACGGCGATCGACGACCCGGCCACGTCCACGATGGTCGATGATCTGCGCTCGGCGTTGCACACGACGGTTCCCGATGCGTTGGTGGGCGGTCCGGCCGGACAGAGCCACGACCTCACCAACGTGCTGGTCGATCGCGCCCCGTACGCGATCGGCATCATCTTGATCGTCGCCTTCCTGTTGCTGTTGGTCGTGTTCCGCAGCGTGGTCATCGCCACCTTCTCGGTGCTGATGAACCTCGTCACGGTCGGTGCTGCCTTCGGCTTCGCCACGCTCGTGTTCCAGCACGGCTACGGCGCCGGACTGATCGGCATCGAGTCGCAAGGGTTCGTCGATGCCTGGGCGCCGCTGTTCTTCTTCGCCCTGCTCTTCGGTTTGTCGATGGACTACCAACTGTTCCTGCTGGCCGCGATCAAGGAACGCTTCCAAGCGACCGGCGATACCCGTCGGGCAATCGGTGAAGGCATTGCCCGCACTGGCCGCCCGATCACGAACGCTGCGGCGATCATGATCATCGTGTTCATCGCCTTCGGTGTCACCGGCCCGATCCCGCCCACGGAACTGGGTCTGACGCTGGCGATGGCGGTCCTGCTCGACGCCACCGTGGTGCGAGTGATGCTCGTCCCGGCGACGATGGCCTTGCTCGGCGACAAGAACTGGTACGCCCCGAAGTGGCTCCAGAAGATCCTGCCCCACGTGAACTTCAGTCACTGATCCACGAAAAGGAAATCGACATGAGCGTCATCACTAACCCTTCCGTCCTGTCCAGCACCCAACCGATTGCTGTGCGCCGCTCGGGAACTTCTGCCGGTCGACCGGCGACCTGAAGCTTGCGTTGGCAACTGCCGGACTGTCCGGCAGTTGCCAACAATCCCCGAAAGGTAGATTTGACCGATGCGTCCAATCACTCGCGGCCTCCTGGCCGGTCTCACCGTCAGCACCTTCGCCCTCGCCGGTTGCAGCTCCGACTCGAAGACGGCGGCCACCACCACGACAGAGGCGGCGGCCGACGACACTGCTGCAGCCGACGAGCCGGCCACCACCAACGCCCCCGCCACACCCGCCACCGTCACCGGTGGCTCGGCCGAGATCACGGTGACCGTCGGCGTCGACGACTTCGAGACGTCCGGTGGCACGCGCGTGGTCAGCGTCCCCAAGGGCACCAACGTCACGCTCTCGCTGACCAACCCGGACGCCGACGAGTCGTACCACTTGCACGGGTACGACCTCGAGCAGGACGCGGCCAAGGGTGCCACGGCCAAGATCACGTTCACCGCTGATCAGAGTGGCCGGTTCGACGTGGAGAGCCACAACACCGAAGCGACGCTGCTGGTGCTTGTCGTCGTCTGATCCTGCCGTAGGCAGTGACCTAGTGACCTAGTGCCCTGGGGAACGGCCGCCGGTGGTCGCATGCTGAGGCTGTGGACGATTCAACAATTATTGAACAGTGCCGAGCGCTGGGCGACCCGGTCCGCTGGGCGATCGTGCGCGAACTGCAGGACGGCACGCGCTGCGCGTGTGTGCTCTCGCAGGTCACCGAGGTGTCGTCCACGCTGTTGTCGCACCACCTCAAGGTGCTCCGCGAAGCGGGGCTGATCACCGGCTCTCGACGAGGCCGCTGGATCGATTACACCCTGGTCGATGGCGCGTTCGACAATCTGCAGGCGTCGCTGAGCACTGGGGCGCTCCGGTGAGCGCGCCGACGCTCACACCGGTGGAGCCTGCGCCGCGTACGACGCTGCGCCGCTGGAGCCCGGTCGCGGTCGGCGTGTTGGTGTGGTGGTCGCTGTACCACTTGAACCTGCCGTTCTGGAACTGGGTGATGTTCGACACGGTCGGTCTCACCGCCGGCAGCCGACTCGGCGACTCGATCCACTTCTTCTTCTACGACATCACCAAGATCGCCCTCTTGCTCACGGGTGTGATCTACCTGGTCACCATCCTGCGCAGCTTCATGTCGGTGGAGCGCACCAGGGCGCTGCTCGGCGGTCGCCGCCAAGGGCTCGGCAATGTTGCCGCCGCCGGCCTCGGTGTGGTCACGCCGTTCTGCTCCTGCTCCGCCGTCCCGGTGTTCATCGGCTTCGTTGCCGCCGGCGTCCCGCTGGGCGTGACGCTCAGTTTCCTGATTGCCTCGCCGATGATCAACGAGGTCGCGATCGTGCTGCTGTTCGGTCTCTTCGGGTGGAAGATCACCGCCCTCTACATCGGGTTCGGGCTGCTCATCGCCACGGTGGCCGGCATCGTCCTCGGGAAGTTGAACCTCGAACGATGGGTCGAGCCGTTCGTGTTCGAGACCAAGCTGCGCGGCAAGGTCGTCGACCCGTCGCTCGGCCTGTCGTGGGACGACCGCCTGCAGATGGCCCGCGAGGAAGTCGTTGCCATTCTTCGCAAGGTGTGGCCGTACCTGCTCGTCGGAATTGGTATCGGCGCCGCGATCCATGGCTGGGCACCGCAGGACTGGTTCGCCCGCCACGCCACCGGTTGGTGGGGTGTGCCGCTGGCCGTGGTGATCGGTGTGCCGCTCTACTCCAACGCCGCCGGTGTCCTGCCATTGGTGGAGGCACTCCACGACAAGGGCCTGCCGATGGGCACGGTGCTGGCCTTCATGATGAGCGTCGTCGCGCTCTCCATGCCCGAGATGGTGCTGCTGCGTCGAGTGCTGAAGCCCAAGTTGATCGCCACCTATGTGGGCGTCGTCGCCTCCGGAATCCTGCTCACCGGGTTCCTGTTCAACGCCGTCCTCTAACCGCCGACAGGAAGTACGCCATGAACATCAAGATCCTCGGAACTGGCTGCGTGAAGTGCAACCACCTCGAAGCCGCCACCCGCGCCGCAGTGCAGGAACTCGGCCTCGACGTGGAGATCGAGAAGGTCACCGACCCCAGCGAGATCGTCTCGTGGGGTGTCATGTCGACGCCAGCACTTGTGATCGATGACGAGGTCGTGATGAGCGGCAAGGTGCCCAGCAGCGACGACGTCAAGCGGTTGCTCGCCGCTCGACCGTGATCAGATCGGCAGACCGACCATCTTGCGCAGGTTGTCGCGCAGGATCAGCTTCTGTTCGGCGGGGGTGAACGTGGGCAGGTCGAACACGTAGTCCTGCGGCTCGGCGAGGCCCTCCGGGTGCGGCCAGTCCGAGCCGTAGATCACGTTCTCGATCGGCAGGTGCTTCACCAGTTCGGCGACATCGTCCTCGGCGAACGGCATGACCCACACGTGGTCGATGAAGTTCTGGATCGGGTCGTGCGCGAACAGCTGCGGCATCTTGCCGTAGGCGATGCGCATGCGGCGGAACAGCTCAGGCACCCAGCCGGTGCCGAGCTCGAGCACGGCGACCTTCAGCTTCGGGTGACGGTCGAACACGCCGTGGGCAATGAGTGCAGCCATGGTGTCGAAGATCGGGCGCTCGGTGTGCACGGCCATGATCTCGGCGAGTGCGGTCTGCTTCCAGCCGACCTTGCCGGTCTCGCCCCAGATCGCCTGCTGCGTGCTGTACGAGGTGTCCGCAGCGTGGATGCCGACGATGATGCCGGCCTCGGCGCAACGGGCCCAGAAGCGGTCGTACATCTTGTCGCCGATGGAGTAGCTGTGGCCGGGGATCTTCACCGGGCCGGGGCGCATGCCGATGGCCTTACAACCCTGCGAGATCAGCGTCTCGAGCTCCTTCTCGGCCGACACGGGATCGATGAGCGTGATGATGCCGGTGGTGACGACGCGGTTGCCGATGCTCCAGCCCCACTCTTCGTGTGTCCAGCGGTTCAGTGAGCGCATGCAGGCGACGACGGATTGCGGGTCTTCCCACATCATCTCCTCGAGGCCGAGGCACTGTGTGGGCAGCATGATGCAGAACTCGACACCCTGCGCGTCGAGCACCTTCATGCGCGGCTCGGGGTAGCGGAACGACTGCTCGAGCGGCTGCAGCGGGCCGCACAACTCCTTGACGGATTTGCCCTCCGGGTTGTGGCCACGGAAGTACTCGGCCATCGCGCCCGGGGCGCCCACGGGGTCGTACGTCGGGTTCGGGATGAGCGTGTACAGCTTGTTGTTCAGCAGCAGACGAGTGCGACCGTCCATCTCCATCCACTTGAACGAGTTGCGGAACTCGGGGTCGAGGTACTTGGTGACCGACTCGGGGGACTCGTAGAAGTGCTGGTCGCAGTCGCTGATGCCGTAACCCAGCTTGGGGGCGACGATGTCGGAGGTGAGTGTTGCGGTCATGGAATGTGACGGTAAGCATTCGCCGAGGAGGTCACTAGGGACTTCAGTCCCTAACTTGACGTTTGCGTCAAGTGGCGGGGCGGGGGCGGGGACGGGGGTGGAGCGGAGTGCCGCCCTACCTTGTCACACCCTTTTGTTTAAGTGAGTACATGAGTTCGTTCCATGTTCCGGGGGTCGAGGAGTTGCGGGCGATGTCGCCGGCCGAACTCGAGTCGTTGGCGCGCGAGCTGGATGGGCAGCGTCGTGCGGTGGAGTCGGCGTTGGCGACGTTGGTCGCAAGGGTCGAGGAGGTCGGAGCACATCGTCGTGACGGCCATCGTGGTGTGCGGGCGTGGGGGATGGCGGCGTGCAACTGGTCGTTGCCCGAAGCAGCACGGTTCGTGAAGGCCGGTCACCTGTTGGCCCGTTTCCCGTCAGCGTCGGGGATGGGTGTTGCACAGTTGCACGCGCTTGCGGCCGTGACGGCGAACCCGCGTGTCGAACCTCACTTGGACGAGGCCGAGGAACTGTTGGTGGGCCAGGCGGCGGTGCTGGATTTCGAGGACTACTCGGTGTTGTTGCGGGCGTGGGAAGCCGCTGCTGATCCGGATGGCGCGCATCTGAATCACGAACGGGCCCATCGCGAACGCGAGGCCACGATCTCGTCCGTGGGGGCCAAAGCGTTCGTGAACGCGCATGGCGGCGCGGTGGCGGGCGCGCAGCTGAAGGAAGTGTTGGACGCGTTTGCGCATGCCGAGTTCCTGGCCGATTGGGAGGCCGGTGTTGCGGTGCATGGTGAGGCGATGTGTGTGGCGTTGATGGCACGCACCGAACGCCAACGCCGCTTCGATGCGATGTGCGCAGTGTTCGCCGCCGCGGCCGGGTCGGGTGTGTTAGCAGGGTTCGAACCGACGGTGAACCTGTGGTGCGATCACGCCACGTTCGAGCACGCGCTGGTCACCGCGTTGGGCGGCACGCCCGAACCGCTCGACCCGAGCGTTCCGCATCGTTGCGAAACCTCCACCGGGGTGCAGCTCGATCCACTGGATGTGTTGATCGCTGCCACTCTCGGGCATGTGCGCCGGGTCGTGCTCAACTCGGCCGGTGTCGTGATCGATGTCGGTCGCAAGCAGCGTTTGTTCACCGGGGCGCTCCGGGAGATCCTGTTGGCGCTCGAACGACAATGCTTCTGGTCGGGCTGTCATCACCCACCACGCCAGGTCGATCATGTGTTGCCATGGGCTCGGGGTGGGCTCACCGACGCTGCGAACGCGGGCCCAGCTTGCGGGCACCACAACCGATGGCGCACTCGCGGCTACACCACCGTGCGCGACGAACACGGCCACTGGCACCACTACCGACCCGACGGCACCGAGATCGGCTGGCGTCGCAGTCAGGTCACCCGCGTCCTGTCACCCGCCGCCTAACTGGCTGCGTGTCGGCGTGAATTCAGTGGGCGACGAGGTGGATGAACGCGCCTGCCGCACCGGAAAACGCAATCGAGCGGCCCCTAGGGGCCGCCCGACTTCAGCGCACTCGGAATGACTCGAACATTCAACCTTCTGATCCGTAGTCGGCTGCAGGGGTTGGCTGAGAGTCCTTCGGGTGCGCTGTCGGTCTCTTGATCAGCATCTTTGTCTCCGACAGTTCCATCCGTGATCCCACGGTCTCACCAAGAAGTGCGCGACAAGTGCGCGGCTGGATTGGTTCGAGATTGTCAATGGCCAATAGTTTCTGCCCGTAGGCGGTCAGTGGATCTGCCCACAGGTGGCCATCAGAATTGCCCACTCATGGCCAGTGGATCTGCCCGGGGTTCAGTTGGTCAGTGGCCTCACTCCTTTGCCTCGGGTTGCTTGGGTGAGGCGGATTGAGTCGCCGTTGGTGATGACGACGTGTGCGTGGTGGAGTAGCCGGTCGACGGTGGCGTTGGCGATCGTCTTGGGCATGAGTTCGTCGAACCCGGCCGGATGCAGGTTCGAGGACAGTGCGATGGAGCGTTTCTCGTAGGCGGCGTCGACAACGCGGTAGAGCGCTTCGGCGGTCTCTGTTGTCACCGGTAGCAGTCCGATGTCGTCGATGCAGATCAGATCAGCGCGCATGATCTTCTTAATCGCGCGGCTGGTGCTGTCGTCGACGCGGTGGCGGTTGATCAACGCACCCAACGTTTCGAGGGAGAACCATTGGACGTGGCAGCCGTGTCCGATCGCAGCGTGGCCGAGTGCTTCGAGGAGGTGAGATTTGCCGGTGCCTGACGGTCCGCAGACGACGAGGTTCTCGTGGCGGTCGATCCACTCGAGCGTGGTCAGCGACCGCTGGGTCGGCGTCGGGATCGATGACACCGACTCGTCCCAGTTGTCGAATGTTTTGCCGGTCGGGAACCCGGCCGCGGTTCGGCGGATGTTGATCGACGATGCGCGTCTCCCGGCGAGTTCCTCGGTCAGCAACGCTCTGACGGCTTCGGCGGGGTCCCAGCGTTGCGCTTTGGCGGTCACCAACACGTCGGGGGCCTGTCGGCGCATGTGCGGCAGATGCAACTGTCGTAACAGGTCAACGACTTGATCGATTGGTGCGCTGGTGTCGGTCATGACGCGACCTCCCCGAAGCTCTCCCACGCTTTGGTGGAAGGTTGCATCGAGTGTTGATCATCAGCGCGCCGTCGTTGCCCGACCGGATGCGCAGCGAGGATCGACGCTGTGTCGCCGTCACCGAATCGTTCGAACATGGCGGCGTGACCCAGTGCCCAATCGACCCGCTCAACACCGTGCAGTCGCGAGAGCTGGACTGCGTCGGCCATCTTCACCTTCACCCTCGACGTCCCCGCTGCGGCGGCCTCGATCAGCCACACCCTGGCACCGTCACCGAGCTCCAGGAACTCGGCCTCGGCCGCGTTCGTCGGCTTGGGTTGGCGTGCCAACGCGCCGGCAGGACGCGGCGGGTAGTGGGCGTCGTTGATGCTTGGGTTCCCCGGCGTCGACAGCAGATGCCGGGCAACTTCGACCGCACCCGATGCTGCGATGTGGGTGGCGACGATCTCGTCGCCATCGACACGGACCCACACGACCTGATCAGCAAGGGTGTGCGGGACCGAGTAGGTCACACCACCGAAGCTGATCGTTGATGTCCATGACACCTTGCGGGTCTGACCGAACGCGGCGGTGAACGCCGCGTCAGGCAAACGATGCAACCGTGTCTGTTCCTCCGCGAGCATCTCTGCCGGTGCCCGCCGGGTGACCCGATGCTCACGCCCGTTGACCTTGACCATGAACGCGGCGCACGCCTCGACGAGCTCACCCCAAGAGACGTAGTCGTCGCGCAGATTGGTGTCGGTCGGGACCAGATCCGCCTTCGCGATCTGAACCGTGCGCTCGACACCACCCTTGGTCTCAGGGTCTGCCGGCACGCAGGTGGCGACCGTCACCCCGTAGTGGTGACCGACCGCGACGATCAACGGATGGCGCACCGCGATTCCCGCCACATGCCCGGTCGACACCGTGCGTTCGTTGTCCGTCAACCAATACGTCGGCACACCACCAAACGCGCGCATCGATCGATCCAGGCACGAGATCACCGTCGGCAACGTCTTGTCCCACACCGCGTACACGACCCGAAATCTGGACCAGGCGATCCAGGCGCAGAACAGATATGTCTGTCGGCCGGCGATCTTGGGGCCGTGGCCCCAGTCCCACTGCGCCCACATTCCGGGCTCCACAACCCACGGCCGATAGACGCGCCGGCGTCCGGCACGCCAGTTCAACTTCACCACCGCGAGCGCCCGACGGGTGGTGCGGTCCGAGCCCTCGAACCCGACAGCGACAAGCTTGTCGAACACGACATCACCACGCACCTTGCCATTGGAGCGTTCGACCCATTCCTCGATCTTGGGCATGAACCCGTCGATCAACTTGACCCGCTCCAGCGGCGTGACGCCGTCAGGCAACAACCCCCGATCGCGCATCGTCACGTAGTGCTCCACCGTGTGATGAGAGCAACCCGCAAGTTCGCCGGCGGCCCGATAACTGTTTGTCAACGCGAATGCTTCCAAGATTTCCATGATCTCCTCGTAAGACTTCAACTTGTCCCTTCCGGTCGGCTGGCTATGTCTGGCGACACCAGTCGAACCGGGAGGGACACCACCGACGCGGATACGCGCCGAGGCAAAGGACTTCAACGAGGGCAGAACCACTGACCGCCAGTGGGCAGAACTGTTGGCCGCCAACGGGCAGTTTCGTGGCCGCCTACGGGCAGGATCTCATGGCCGCCGACA